>Ga0116231_10014030_pt1 | contig 10959 bp, 7 predicted proteins | sample S1TSphgellanicum_2_FD_89695 | JGI IMG/M metagenome (GOLD analysis project Ga0116231, IMG submission 89695) | Host-associated microbial communities from peat moss isolated from Minnesota, USA - S1T2_Fd - Sphagnum magellanicum MG | ecosystem: Host-associated > Plants > Peat moss > Unclassified...
CACCGCGAGTTCTTCTGCACTCGCTTCCACTACTACTCCTCCTCGATAGCCATGGAGTAATAGTGCAGTATTCCGCTTCTGTTGACCTCGGATTCTCTTCTGCTTTAAGTCTCTTGAGTGGCATGGATTTCGCAAAAGAAAAATTGCTGAGAGTTTTGGAATTTTTGGGTTTGCGGCTACATATGAGGTCAAGAGAGGACGGTAGGGTGGAGTGGATGCAGGTCCTGGGATTGAAGAGAGAAGCAGCTCGGTAGCCATAAGGGAGGAGGACCGCCTCAGAAGCTCCAAAGCTCTGCTGATTGACGGACAGGAAGGGGAAGGAAATGCAACGACGGCGACAACAGTCATCCATCTTTGAATGAAGTCTGTGAAGAAATTTGCAAGTTCCTGATGAAAATGAGGACGAAGAATAGAAATGGATGAAGAAAATCAAGAATCGATGAAGCTCGGAATCCACAAGGGAGGACCTCAGAAACTCAAAAGCTGTGGTGACAGACGGTATGTGTGTGTGAGGCGGAGAAGGAAAGTGCAACAGCCACGACAACAGTCATTCATCTTTGAATGAAGTCTGTGAAGAAATTTTGCAAGTTCCTCATAAAAATAAGAACCAGGGAAAATGATGAGAATGGCTGAAGAGACTCAATAATAGATGAAGCTCGGTAGCCATAAGGCAGGACCTCAGAAACTCGAAAGCGCTGGCGTGAGACGGTGTGCGTGTTGCGGAGAAGGAAAGTGCAACAACAACGACAACAGTTATCCATCTTTGAATGAAAAAATATTTTTTGAATAAAGTCTGACGAAATTTATGAAATCAAAGGACAAATGAAGTATGGAAATGAATGAAGAAACTCAAGAACGGATGAAGCTCATGTAGTCGTGAGGGAGGAGGACCTCATAAGCTCGAAAGCTCTGGTGACCGACAGGTTGTGTGTGTGAGAAGGAGAAGGAAAGTACAAGAAGAATGACAACAGTCATCCATCTTCGAATGAACCCTGTGAAGAAATTTGCAAGTTCCTCGTGCAAATGAGGAAAAAAGTATGGAAATGGATGAAGAAAACTCAAGAATGGATTTTTGAGTTGAGTTTTGCAGATAATGGGAACAATACCACCACTTATGAGGTTGATAGAGTAGGGTAATGGCCAAGGAGTGGGGCATTCCTGAAATAGGTGCTTGGCCTGGCCACAGTGAACCAGCACCCACCAACGCACCATCCACTGGATGCCTGTTATTACTCAGTTGTGGAGGAACCTCAACTGAGTTAATATTTGGTTTCACCTTGGTAACCAATTATGTAGGAAATAGGTCTTGTACATAGGTAGGTAAGAAAGTAGGTAACTACTAAGTAAGTAGATAGTTTATACATATGTAAGGGCTGTTTTTACTACCTACCTAGTAACAACCTGCGTGTGGGATGTTAGTAGGTAGGTACAAAAAACAAAAGCAACTGACCTAACCACCATGGTTAGCAATGGAACTGAAACCCAACAGAAAACTGTTTCCTTAGGCCTCGTCCTCATTGTCATGAGGAACTTGCAAATTTCTTCACTGGAGCTGGAGGTTCTTTAAGTTTGGAGATAGGTCATTGAATCAACTGGTTTGTATTACCCAGATCTATACCTATTCCAGCAACATGTACCAGAGATGAGTGGGCTAAATGATTATTGAGTATATTTTTGTTGTGAATAAGAGGAAACATTGTCTTTAGTATAATCACTTTTTTGTTGCAATTGAAGTGTAATCCTGGCTTTGATGTCATTGCCTTAGTAATGACAAGCAATTTTTGACTAAGTCAAGCACTGGCAGAAAATTTATAATGTATCTGGAGGGCACCTTAACCAGGGGACTTTCTCCTTGGTAACGGCCGGGTCATTTTAAGCACAGTCTGTTTTTTTAAGGTTATACTGGTGGATTTCCACTGGGTGTCATGGGAAAAAGTTTTAAATAATTTTCTGCCAGAGCTTTACATCTGCTAATGCCCTTGGAGTGGGGCATTCCTGAAATAAGCACCCCTTGACTTCACCTTGGGCAAGTACTTATTTTGAGAACACCTTGCTTTGTAGGCGTTGCCCTACACTTTGTATGATTCCATTCATGTGACTTGGCATATTTCCAATTTGACATGCAAGCCATGGCATCATTGGGACTAGTGTAGCCTGTGCCCTTGACACAAGTCTGAACAGGTTGAGGGCTCAACTGATTTTTCCTTCCAAACCCAATTTTGGCAATTTGTTTGAATTTCCAGCAACAAAATTCACTTAAAAAGCAATATCTTTCACATGTTAGCTCTGAAAATTGTGAAATAAACTTTATTAGATTTTACTCGCCCCAAGAACACCCCCAAATTCCAATAAACTTTTCAGTTTCGATTTTATTTAGTTTTCATTGACAAAACGGTTTAATAATTAATAGCTTCCACACTGTAAGTCGAAACAGTTTGTAATAAGTCCAAACAGTCTCAAACTACGTCCATGCACCCCTACTCATCAGGAGCTTTCCTAAGATACGGAGAGTGCAGCATGAAGCGCCATGGTTTGGGAGAGCTCAGTGTGACAAAACACAACAAAACAAACTACCCTGCTTCATAGATAGATGCCACTTGATGTGATGAATTGATATTTAATGGTCATCCAAATTATAAATCAAAGCTTGAAGAAAATATCTATGTTTCCAAAATAATATGTCTACCAACCCAGGTCTAGGCTATGTTGTCCTTAACACCATAAGCACTTGACCTACCACTACCACACATATTCAACATGCTAATCATATTGATCATGTTATTCACATACACACAATTGAAAATAACACTTCAAGGAAAGCCATAATGCACCCAGAAACTAGACAATATGTGTTCTACAACAAATTTGTGTAACTGTATAAAAATAGAGATGATGTGCAAGGGACTCATATTAAAAAAAAGAAAAAGAAAGTCCATATACACAAGCAACATCTTACACCTCTTTCTTTGGTAGAGATTGATTGTTGTCTAGAATTTATTTTCTATATAAACTTGATGCAAACATATTTTTAAAAAATGCTTGAGTGTTTATATCCAAAGTTGCACGTGTGTGTTCATTGATGTTTGAGTCTTGCATGTGAAACAAAGATTCACTACAAAATTTGGTAGTGTAATATACACAAACAATAGATAATGATAGCATAAAATTGAAACCTCCAACCTTGATCCAACCTCACAAATTCTTTAGCAATTTTTACAATTGTATGCAACACGAGGAGCAACACAAGTTAGGATTGAACCTTAAAATTATAGTCAAGAATTAGTTGTTTCATTGAAAAATTGCAACAATTATATCCTCATATCTTCATGGTAAAAGGGTATCGTGCCAGCTCCATTTTCAAGAATGTTCATCAAACTTTCATGGCTCATGGAGCTCAAAAAATGACAATTGTGAGCGAAGAAAGTCGAGAAATACTACACAAAGTAGACTTCTAGGGAAGACAACGCAAAAACTTAGTTGCAAAAATGTGAGGAAAATTCAGAACACTGCTCGTGGAAGTTGGTTGAAAATCTCTTGCACAAGTTTAGCTTCTGCAGGATTGTCATTGCCCTTGTAGACATAATCAACACAATAAAAAATAGAGGAAAGATGGAGCCATGTAATTAGACTAGTGATTAGAGTTTGTGCCAAGAATAAACTTGTTAGATCTCGGAGTGCAGTTGGAAGATTAGTTGCATCACTCTGCATCAACCAATTGATAGGCAACGAGGTATGAATCTATAATTGCTGCAAAAGACAAGAACAAATTTTCTCCCTCTTTTTTTAATGGAAAATTATGGGAGGAAGATTAGCGTTAAGCTATTGTTCCAAAGAATTTGTAAGAATTATTATATCGTTTATATGTTGCCAACAACCTGCAGGTATGAAGACATATGGTGATGATTGATGATAATTCACCATGTTCTTCTTCTTCTTACAATTGGAGCAGTCCAGGTTGTTACCCGTGTTGGGCGGTTCTTTACTTTTATGAAGAACACTCGGTTCCAGTCCTAAAAAATAAATTTTCACGGTTGCAGTTTCACACAAAAATGGAATTGGGAATTTGGTTTCTGGTCTGGTTTTTTAAAACTACAAAATTTTGATTCCAGTTTTGGTTTTGAAAATCAGACCTGGTTTCAGTCCAGTTTCAAATAACTTGAAGTGGAACAGGTGATTAATTGCCTGTTAACCTCCAGTTAGCCCTCAATTCTCATAAATCTCAGTTTTGGTTACAAAAGGAAATGGAATTGAGCATCCAATTCTGGGTCTAGTTCTTTAGAAAAAAGTCAAGTTCCAATTCCGGATCTGATTCCAAAATTCAGATCAGGTTCTCTTTTGAGTTTTAGTAACCAGAACTGGATCTTGCAGTTCTGTTCCTCCAAATCAGATAACAGCACAACACTAGTTGTCACCTGCTGGATGATAATATTGAAATCAGCCTCCTTCACCAAAATGGGGATTAATGAGATGATGGATGTAATGCAAGCCCGAAACAATAGGAAGTTTGATTCTGAAAATCAATAATGGCAGTGTAAATGCTAAACAAACAGTGGCAGGAGCCTGGCATGTTTCGAATTCAGTCTTGGAGCCTCTTTCAAAAACCCAAAAATGTGAGAGCTTGTGAGGTATCTGGGTATCCCTTTTTTGGCATGAGTATACATGTTTCCTTCCCCCTCACAAGCAACTTTAGCCTAGAGCAACCAACACCAGGAAAGCACAAACATATCTAATCACTTTCTTTAGATTTGAAATTGTCGGTAGTGGTGAAGAAGTTTTACATCCACTGCGAACACACCTACTTTGGACACAAGAAAGCTCAAAACTAAGAACTTTACACGCAATCAATCAAACAAGCAGTATCCATGCTTCCATCAGAGGTGCGTTTCGTTGGCTTTGGATCAATGGAGGGAACTTTTCCATTCAGAAATGGGCGGCATCTCGGGCAATATTTTTCAGTGTTAGTCTGGTAGACCTAGGCTTGGGCTTCGTATCAACACCGGTAGCAAGGACCCTACCCAGTTTTGGTATGAACTGAGACAATATCAACATTACACGAGTATCAGCCCAGTGGAGACTTGCCTTCTCTAGCATCCATTCACTGAATTTTTTTGCACAAAACGTGGAAGCACAAGGGGCTACCTGTCCCACCTTAGGAAGAAGGCTGAAAAAGTGGGTAAACATGATGCTCCAACTAACTACCTTAATAAAATTGTCAATAAAACCCATCAATCATAATCTATGATGAGTTCATGTGCTTGAGTTGAGATTTTTGGTCTTGACTTGGCATGCACTCCAAATGTTTACTTCTTGGATATTATTCCTGAGTGGTGGTCCAATTGTAACCTAAAAGCAGTGTTAAATGTTTTCTGTGGATGAAGGCAGAAAACCCTGATTCAGCTCTGTGGTTGAACTGCTGGAGGCGTGGTGTCTCAAAAGCGTCGAAGAAGTTATCTCCTTGAAGCTTTGGGCTACTCAAGCTCGGCAGCTCTCTGGAGCTGTGGTGATGGAGAAAGCGAGAAATGAGGTGAGGGAGGTAGGAGGGGAAAAATTTGGGGCAGAGAAGAAGGCTAAAAAAACCCTAGGAAGGGAAAGAGGATGTGTTTTGGTCCATCCCCAAAACGACTTGAAAGGCCTCATCCTAAACTAGTGCATTGGTGGCTGCTAGTTCACTCCAGCAGGCTAGTCCTAATCCTAAACCATATGATCCTAGTGAATCAAATGACTATTGTTTTGGACTATGCAAGGGATGTTGCACACTATTTTTTTAGGTGACAAACTAGCAAAACTTTGTTAGTTAAAGTAATGTTGTCTTAAACACCTCTGGATCATGAGGCACAGGATGGGATGGTTTTTTATTACTGTGGGGTGGATGTTTTTAGAAAACTCCAATAAACACTCATCGAGTGTCAGATACCTGGTTGTCATATAAAATAGTGGTTATCGAAAAATCAAATGCCTGGTTCAATCAAGTGCCTGGCTCTTATATGTAATAGTGGTTCTCAATTTGTTTTTGGAAAGAATCAATAACCACCTAGAAAATTGCTAGTTTTTTGTTGGTTCCATCATGAAACCCTGTGGTTTCTTGAGGTTTTTGAAATACACAAAACTGGCAATTCTTTGATTCTAATTTTTCAAATACTGGAAACCAACATTTGTTTGAGTCTCTTATTTTTCAAATTCCTGGAGATTGTAATTATTAAAAAAATCAAAAGACCGTACCACAGGTTTCTACATCCATTCCTTGAGAAATAAACCCACACTCAGGGCGGAGCTGAGGGGGTGTTTATTTTGGGACACTGCAGATGTTACCTTAAGGTGTTCCCAGATGTAAAGCACTAGTAGAAAATTAGTTTAAAAATACAAATCCTGTGCTACCCAACTGGTATCATGAGAAACAGGGAAAAAAGAGGAGAGAGGCGGTTCAAAAAATGAAACACTTGCCCTTTCCATGGAGGAAAAATTTCACTTCATAATGTGCCTTCCCAATAAACTATAATTTTTCTATTGTGCTTTATGAGTGGGAGGGATCTTAAACCTTGCAGGCATAATTTCCCTCCCACTCTTAGGAGGTGGTGTAAGATTGCTTGTCCCAATTTTTTTGGTAAGGAGATTTCATGGATATGAGGTGCCCTACAAATATGCTAGGAAAAAATAGTTGTAAATGTGTGTAGGGTAAAAGCCCAAGGGGCCGAGCTTTATGGGTATGAAGGCCTGGCAAGGCAGAGCTGAGTGTGAGCTTGAATCCCGTAAAGCCTCGCCTTTATGGTTTTATACAGTGTAAAAACCATATGTGTCTTTTTTTAAAAAAGTTCTCATGATACCCCAACGTGTACTCATTGGATGCCCATTGATAACAGATAAACATCAGATATTTGGGGGAAGACGTTGACAATGAGCCTTTCAAAAATGTAATGTAATGCTCACAGAGGCAAGCTATTACATTTTCATAAAGCTTGCCAGCTTTTTACACCATGCAAGGTGCTCTCCAGGTCCACTACGGAACCAGTTCAGGCTTTTAGTTTTTTCCATGTTGTCCACGCGGCAGCTTCTGTATGAGTTCTATACGGCAATTTTTCAACACCTACTTTCTCTCTCAGCTTCTGTAGGAAGTGTATGATGTCATCATTGGTTCAGCTGAGAGACTTCTGACTCCAACTTTCGTACAAATGGCGTGGGGGATGATGCATGGTGCGCAATTTCCTAGAGTCACATTTTCCCAGGGGAATCCTCTACCGATGCCCCATTGCTGGATTCATAAGATATTTGAATGTGTATTAAAGTGTTAAATTTGGAAGAATCAGTCCTCTACTTACAAGGTCGATTAAAGAATTGTACATTTTGTCTGGTTTGTAGCCAGATTTGGCTAAACCTTCTTTGGGATTATCGTCAACGTTTTCTGTATCTTCATAAAGGACGATCATCACTTAAGCTACATTAAAAAATTCATTAAGAAAATTGTACAGGGAGCTACTCAGTTGTAGAATCACAGGCGACAGTCACTTGAACAGATGCATGTTTGTGGAGCAGCATGAACTGTCGGCAGAGTGGCACAGGGTTGGCTAATGACTCATTTTATCTTTGGTAAAAAGTATAGCAATAATTAGTGTTTTGAATTTTGAAACTGAAATTACTTCAACTAATTATTATTATCATTATGAACACACAATATTTTGATTCTGCCCCCATAAATAGGGATACCTCTTGAACACTTTTCTGAAATCCCAATAATCCTCAAACACTTAAATGATATTGGTCAATCTTTCACAATGGGATATTAATGAAATGCTATATCTATCTATCTAGTGTAAGGCTCTTGGAGAAAATTGGTAGTGAATGTGGAAGGCACCTTGTATTCATGAATTTCCCTCCTAGAAATTAGGAGGGATATTATGCTTACTCTTCAAGGGCGAAAGGGAAATTATCCCTGTTTATATTTGTAAGAACCCTCCCACTATTGAGAAGTAGGCAGAGGAACCCTCCTATTCATAAGCCTCGCAATCTACATAGGTTTGGTTCATGATAAAATTTGCCTCATGCTTTACAATAGGTAAGCCCATGGGTGGGGAACATTCTCAAATGCAAGGTTAAACTTGACTATCGGCTTGTCCTAGGCCCCTAATTTTGAGAATTCCCCACCCTAGGGCTTTACCCTACACTTATATAGTCAGATGAAAATCTAGTGCAAAATTTGTGAGGAGCTAGGCATGTTATATATTGTAGGGATAATAAGAAGATTTTGTGGTGATTTTTTTGAAAGGATTACCCACCTAATGTCTGATTTTAGTCAAGGCACCTGTGCTGAGCTTGGTTCTATGTTTTTGGGTGTCTGGAAAAAAGTAAAATGCAAAAAAGGACAGAGACAGGCCTAGGTGCAGTTGCCGCCAGTGTGAACCAAAACGTGACAACCGCAGAGATCAACTTCAGGGAGCCCAGTGTGAACCCAACATGAGTCTTTCAATCGAGATTGGTCACTGGTGGTTGTGGCTCGACAGGAACTCCAAATATCAATCAATCACTCGGAAATTCATCCCAAAGTCACAGGAAGGAGTCTAGGACACAATTTCAACGCTTGGAAAAACGAGTGCATGCTATCCTTCAATATAAAAAGATGGCACAAGCCATCCAGAACCCATCAGATAAGTACACAAGCAGGGTGGGCCCAAGTAACCAAGCACCTGCCAAGTAAATTCCCCAATGGTGCTCAAAATGTGTGACCATACGAAAATATTTCTCCATCCAAGTTTAGTTATTTACTTTTTTTTTCAACGCCACCCATAAAACTATGCACCTCCTAGTAAGGTTCACAGTCAGGTGCATATATTTAGTTGGCTTATATATGCCAAACTGAATTAGTCATTAGTTAGTAGAAAAAAAACTAATTCCACATTGCAACAGGCCCAAGAAGAACCCATTACCACACGTAACAGATTGGTGGGTCATCGTACTGAGGTCACCTTTTTTTTGTTTGGGTTGAACAGGCCAGGGTGCAATTTGAAAATACTTGAAAATATTTGAAAGTACTTGAATAATTTGAAAATGCCAATTTTTCTACTCGTGGAATTCTTCACCCACACAATGGAGGCCATATGTTGTTGGCTTTTAGTGCAAGCCTCTGGGGGGATAATCATGAATGCCATAAAGCATTTGGGATGCATCCGAAGTCAAGCACTTGAATTTTTGTCACGATACAAGGTTCAAGACTTGTGTAATTTTATTTCAAGCACTTGAATTTTTGTCATGATACAAGACTCAAGATTTGCTTAATTTTACTTCAAGCACTTGAATTTTTGGCCCAATACAAGATTCTGTAGGTAATGGGCATTGACAAAATTTTCACATGTTAAGCAGAGGTTTTTCAGGCTAAATTTAGCCAGTTGGATTCTTTTTCCCCAAAATGAATAAAAGTATGTTTTTTATAATATGTAGTTGCCAAATTTCGAAATATATATCTTTTTTGAAAAAATCATCAAATTTCTCTAGTGGGTTCTAGCATGGTAGCCAAAAATGTGAAAGATTCTTTTCTTTCCTATTCTTTTTTCTTTGGAATTCTGTATTATGGGTAATAGCCACTTCAGCTACATCACAAAAATGGAAATTAAAAATACACACTACCATCATCATCTAGATTCCAATGTAGTCATCGATAAAATTTTCACATTTTAAGTCTACCTTATCTTATTATTGCCACAGTCAGGGCCCGGGGGATTTGATTCTCCAGGTCAGGGCACAATAATATAATATGGACAGTATGGAAAAGTAACGCCACGATGCATGTTCGTCCCCATTTTTCTGCCCACATTAAACAAGGTTACCCCATTCCATGAGTACCTGGTACCGATTGTCAACTTCTTCTGGAAAGCAGAGTTTTGATTTAAGCTCAAATTTGTTAATGCAGGCTAAATAAATCCAGTGCGAAGGCTACAAAGGATTTTTTGAGGAGAGGAATGCGCCAAATTCTCCATATTTTGAGGGAAATTTTTTAGTAATCGTTATATTTAGACAGTACTACAGTACTTGATATCATAAAAAACAAAGCAGGATTCTAAAGATTTATTACATTACTATCTGATCTATAGCCAAATTTAGTGCATTCCTCTTGTGAATACACAGGACTCTAAAAAACAATTCTGGTAGCCAAATTTTGCTCATTCAACTTATGAATAGGCAGGATTCTAAAAAATAATTCTACTTTACTATTTCATCTTTAGTGAATTTGGCTTATTTCCTCCCCTTTTGGATGCTCGTGAATCAACCTACCCTCACAACATTGTACAAATCAAATTAAAAAAATTATTTAAATTAATTTTTTTGTTGAAAATAAAAAGCCCTGATCATTGGAAAGTCGCTCGTTGGAAAGAAAATCGCTAACCGAACGCGACTTATAATAATGAAAATCGCTCACTGAAGGCGAAGGCGACTGATAATAATAAAAAGGGCATATGAGGCAAGTTCCGAGAGAGCAAGAGAGAGAGAAAAAAATCTCATTGATGATCAAGTACTACCGATGAAGAACGCGGTGCCCCCTGTGACTACGGAAGACGAAATAATCTAAGCCTTATATATATGGAACGAAAGGGGAGTATGGACCGTGTGTATTTTGCAATTTGTTTAGTGTTGAGTGCTCCAGATTTTACCAAATAGATCACAACGTTGTTGCAAGTGTGTTTATTCTTTTTCTTATTGAATTCCAGAATAGATACAGGGGACCCTTGAAAGAAAGCTCGGATGTAATATCCTTCGACTCTCCTCCTGCTTGTTTGCTTTGATTGCAACCAGGCTGTGCTAAGTTCTTAGCTTGGAGCTTGTTTTTTCTTTGTTCTCCCCAGTTCGGCTCATCACGGTAACTACCTCTGACAGCCTGGGCTGGACTATCTGAAATAGATCAGTTTTTACTTTGGACCTCTGTGTATTTCTGTAGATATATAGGTTAAAGCAAACCTGATTCGAAATGGAAGGGAA
>Ga0116231_10014031_pt1 | contig 10959 bp, 8 predicted proteins | sample S1TSphgellanicum_2_FD_89695 | JGI IMG/M metagenome (GOLD analysis project Ga0116231, IMG submission 89695) | Host-associated microbial communities from peat moss isolated from Minnesota, USA - S1T2_Fd - Sphagnum magellanicum MG | ecosystem: Host-associated > Plants > Peat moss > Unclassified...
CAGCAGTCAGCATTTCAATGTATGAAACTAGCTTCTTGGAATTCCAAACATTCCCATCAAATGGCATGAACTCAATGAACCGCACATTGATGGGCTTGTCCTGTGTTAATCTCACAAAATTGCCAATCTCATCAAAATTTAGACCCCGCATCACAACAGTATTCACCTGCAGACATATCCAAAGGAAAATATCATATTCTGGAATGTATTCTTACTTTCAAACTTTCGAGCAGGCTAAAAAACACTGAACTAATTTACAGACCAGGTCCATTTATGATATCAGAACCTCCAGATCAAATTTTTTTAGAACAACATCATGTGCAGTTTTTCGCAAAGCAGTAGGAACATCTTCACCTTCACAGGAGAGAAACCGAGGTCCAATGTAGCCTCAATGGACTGCAGAACCTTATTATGTCCCTTGCACCTTGTCAAGAACTCATATTTGGCAGGTACCAATGTATCCAAGCTGATATTTAGTTGATTCAACCCAGCAGCCTGCAATCTTGCAAGCTTTCTTGATAAGACAATGCATTAGAGGTCACTGCCAGATTTCTGAGGCCTGGAAGGCTTCTTGGTTGTTCACATAACTCCTCAATGTCAGGCCTGATGCTTGGCTCTCCACCTGTGAGCCTGATCTTGTTTACACCCTCTGACACAAAGATTCTTGCTAGTTGCATAATCTTGCTTTGTGACAAAAGCTCCAGGAATTTCAGGTCAATTCAACACCTTCTGCAGGCATGCAATACTGGCAACAAAGAATGCAACGCTCTGTAAGAAATATCCTTAAGTATGTGTGTCTCCTACCATGAGAATCTACCAACACATCTGCAACCTGTGGTTCCTCATCATCACAACCCCTTCTGAAATCAAGAACAGAGGTCTGAAATTGTGATTCTCTTGATGTAGAGGCTGCTGCAAGGTCATTCAAAACTTGTGTAGCCTCCAAACCAGCTTAGGTTCAGAGGACCCATTAGGAACTATTCTACAAAATTCTGACTCCTCCTCGCCTTTTGCTGCATCCTTCCAACTTTCTTGAAGATCCTGCTCTTCAACTGATAAAGAATGGAGCTCAGCTTTGCTTTGATTTCCCCAGTTGACTATTTGCCTACTTAAAACTTCATTCTGCTGGCACAAAAAAAGTGGGGCATACATCATCAGTAACTGCAACCCAGGTATGAATGCTGCAGCAATTTCTAACATCCCAACAACTGCTATTATGTTGTTGCTGCTCTAAAAAGACAACAAATTGTGACCTATCTAGAGCAGCAACCTCTTGCCCTTTTTCCTCAAGACATTCCTGGTATTCAGAAGGCAATTGAATCTTATCACTCAGATTCTGACAAACTCCACTGTGGTGGGCTACCAAAGGATTCTTCATTCTTTTCAAGTCTATAAAGTCTGCAGATGCTCCAAGAGTTAAAATTATGTAATTGCAACATTCTTTCCACCCATTGTGCAAAAAATGCACATGCATCTGCATCCTAGTAAAATTGACTGAAAATTGAGAAAGTGAGAACTTGAAACAGAGCCTGATGGGGGCATCCCCAATTGTTGTCTACAACAACATCAACCTCAAGCAAAAGACTCTTCTTCTCCCACAATCTCACCATGCTGTTCTCTCCATTAGATTACAAAGGGGAGGCATACCATAGCCGAACAACAACTTGTCAAACCCAAGGGCTGAATAAAAGAATCAATCTCAGGTTTCTCAATTGCTGGGTACCGAACCCTAAATCCACCACAAACACAGAAATTCAAACCGGAAGTTTTCCTGAAAGAAACTGACATAGTAGGGGAGGTGAGTGGGCATCACAACCTGAGTGAAAACAGCACAACAACGCATCCATCTCATGCTCCCTCCAAAGCCCAAATATATCTTGTGGGAATCTCACAACCCTGTCAAGAACAGCAATACCAAACTCAACACCTTCTTCCCCTCACATTGCTAAACAAAATTCCAGAATTGTGCAAAGCAATATTTCTTTTGTCTCAAAGTCTTGTACGAGGATTTTTGCAAATGGGTTTGTTCACTTTGTGGTATTGGGGAAAAATCTTTTACGGTCAACAAAAAGCCTTTAACCTCGAACCCTAATTTGTCCAGTCCTTGCAACAGTCTTTCTTTCTCAACGAAGAAGCAAAAGCTGATGATTTCTGTATAAAAACAAGCAATGAAAATCCTCTTTTCTGTGTGAATTATGACCTGGGTCGAAACCAGTTCCACCGAACTCTGCAATGTAAATCAATTTGGTTACAATCTCTCAAAGTTTTAGCTCAAAGCATGTAAGGTCGCAGTCTGGGGTTGTGGTTTCTAGACATCCCTTCTTTGCCCTCGCGACAAAAAGCTCAATGTTTTCTTTATCTTCGGGAGAAAAGCGCAATCTTTTCTTCGCCCTTGTGAACAAAGCTCAATCATTTGCTTGCACTTGGGATATAAGTTCAATTCTTTCTTTGGCCTCAGGAAAAAAGCTCGTGGTGATTACGGCAGTAAACACAACACGGAGTTGCTGAAGCAAGAGCACGGAGTTGCTAAAGCAAAAGCAGCTGAAACAGAAAAAGTCAGCGAGAAACGCAAAACAAAAAAACACAAAAACAAGCAACAGAGGCGAAACAACCCAGGTTCGCAAAATTTGCAGGATTGAAAACGAATCAAACAAAATAAAGTAAAATTTGTAGGCTAATTTTGGGGTTCTCAAGGTCGGAAATGAGCGCAGAAAATTTCCTATGAACTTTGAACTAAAGGGGGCCAGAAAAGGAAAAAAAAACACAACACAAACTTGATCGCTAATGGGTCAAATTCACCTCACCCTCCTCTCCACCATACTCATCTTTTCCTACCACGATTTCAAGGACGCGCTACGAGCAATCTGTCTGTGCTCCAACGGGCAATCCATTCTTCAAGGTTGCCGCACACCGCAATCCTGCTCCACGCAAGGAAGGAAGGAAGGAAGCGAGCGAGCGAGCGAGCAGCACCGGTCGCTGCGTCGCTGGGCTACCAACGCACCAGGAAACACGTCTTGGATGAAAGTTGGACGACAAATTTAGATGAAAAAGAACCCACGTGATGTAATTTTATTTTGTCGACAGATGATTCTACCTATTCATGAGCCATCCCTAGAACTCCTTTTCACACTCATTTTTAGTGACCACCACCCAATAACCCCCAATTGACCAATGCAATCACTCCATGTGTACACTGCCTGTGGCTAAAACCACAACACCTAGGCTACTAGGAAAGGCAATAGGTAAAATAAGTAGGTAGTACCATACCTACCTATATAATTTAGGTTGTAGTAGCATGGATGATAATTTAAAAGGTTAGGTATATCCATTTTTGTAACGTGGATGGGAAAATTCTGATCCCTAACCACATTTGTACGAAGCTCCCTCCTAAAGGACGCTCTAGGACAAGACAATTTTTTTTTAAAAAAAAATCACAAAAAGGAAAAAGTCTTTTCTCACCCTAAAAGTCATAAAATGAAAATTTCAAGAAGGGACCACAAAAAAGGTAGATGCAATCAACATTTTTTAAAATTAAAAAAAAATAAATTATTGATATATATTTGGATTAAAATCTCCAAAAAATGGCAAAATTAGTTGAATGTTCACTATAAAAACAAAGAAATTCCAAAATCCCCCCCCCCCACCAAATCAAGGGATGCAATAGGTCAAATAGTTGTTCATTTTGACATTTCCAATAGATAATTCCTAGAAAATTCAACATTTCCAAAATTAATTTAGTTATCACCAGACTTGAGAAGGTATTATGATATATATTAACTTGGGTTGCACATATTTTAGACCAATGATGATGAATTCACACTTGAAAGTTGGAATCTTGAATTAGCTTCATTTGTTGCTTGAATCTTGCAATATTAAAACAAAAGTCCATGATCATATAAATGCTTTATGAAATCCAATCTTCATCTATTGGAAATATTTTAAAAAATTTGCGTATTGATTACATCAAAAAATTTATGAAACCATATCAATTTGAAAAAGAAGATTTTAAGAGGACTAACCTTTTATTTAATGTAATGTGACCTATTAAAATTCTTGAATATTATATTGATGTCACTTGGGAGGACAAAAACATTCAATTTTCACCTATCACAATTGAAAGATGATGATACAAAAACACAAATTATATGAAAAAGTTTTGGCATGGAATTGTCAAGTTAGAGACCATATGATAAATTATACAAAAATCTCCCTTATACTAGTTTCAATATTTTGTCACTACAATATAATAATGGTATAAAAATCTTTAGAAATGAAAGCATTAGAATGATGTATGGAGTTTTCACAATTTAGAAAAAAGTTCAATTCTTCAATTTTAAAGTTTTTAATAAATGTTTTAGTTTTTGTAATGTTCATGTAAAAATTGTAGCCAAGTATTTATATAGTTGAAAGTTGCATGCTTCATATAATACATGTTCAAATATATTTAAAAAATGCTAGCTCATTTCTATGGTAACCATTTTGTCCTATACATAATAATTTTATTATTGCATATTATATAAATTTCCTAGAAATTCATTATATGTCGATGGGACAGGAGGATGCATTTGCATGTGAATTGACACAATGCATTTAGACATTTGATAGACTAATGAATAATGTATAAACTTGAGGATTAATCACTTTCATGAAGGATTTGTTATTATTTAATTTTGGAAGTAAAATTTATATGCATTGTGAAATTAATTTAGGCCACACAAAATCTTGAAAACATTTATATAAATGGCATTTGAAAATATTATACATGTTGTTTTCCTTATGAAAGGCCAAAATGTCCATATTTGTCAATAAGTAAAGGTAGATATTGACATTCATCCTATTCAAGTTTGTAATTAGGCAACAATTTAATAATACATGGCAACCACATGGGGTAGCTTATCAACATAAATAGTGATATTTACAAGGAAATTTGAAGTTTTCTGTTAGATAAAAATCCATAGGTAGTCAAATTCATTAGATATGAATTAAAATCTTTCAATCTTCCTTTCCTTATTACATTTAAAAACTAAAACTAGGTCCTTAACAAGTATTGAAATCCATCATAAAACCAAACCAAAGTCCATCCACTAATTGTTGTTGATACAACAAATTTTGATTTTTAGTTTTAAAGTTCGTAACTTCTATAATTTAATGAATGTTTCACACCAATCAATTGCATTATGTACATATTGAAGTCTAGAACCTCAAAATGAGTCCCATTTTGTAATTCCAATATGTATAAAACAACGTGGCAATTATAATCACACCTAAGTACTAGAAAAATGAATTGTGTTATTTCCAAATTGGTCAACCTTACCATGCATCCACTTGATAGCTATGTGGATTTGTGCCATTTTCATTAGATGGCTTGGTGAAATGATAAGTTGTGTTGCCCCAATGAAGTTTTGATTCATTAAGTTGTCTGTCCAAATTATTAGTTGTAACACATCATTTTTTAGTAAGTTGTTGATGGAGTTTAATTTTTGCTAATAATTATTCTTCATAATGTTGTTAAATCTTTTTTATGGCCTTCAAGTTGATTGGATACCAAAATCCTTTCCTCCCAATTTGCTTTTATCAATTTAGTTGTTTTAAAAAATATTTATTGAAACAACGTATCAATTTGGATGATTTTTTAGTTTTTGAAACTTGGTATTTCAAGTTACAAGATTCAAATTGTATGTCAACACTTTAGACTTATACCTCTTATTATCCACTTCCATCATGAACCCACTCACTTTGAAATTTTTCTTTTAAAACATATGGTTATTGTTTAGATTTTATTGACTTCTCTTCTTAATTGTGAAGATTCAAACAATGACCTAGAGAACACTTTGTGTTAGGAGAATCGTGGTAGCTTTATTCCATCAAATTTGATAAGAATATGACCTTAAGTTATCTAGTTGGTAGTATTTTTGTTTAGTTATTAAAATACTTCAACTAGTCTCTTTTGAATAGCATGAGTAATTCACTCTAACGGTTTAGTTAGTAAATTTGCTACTTGGTAGGCCTAGATGTTGGAACATATGTAGATATGGGGTTTCCTATTTGATTCCTTTTTCTAATATAATGATGTGTTATTTTCATGTGCTTTGTCCTAGCATGCATGATTGGGTTCTTCACTAATTCGATTATCATAGAATGGTTCAATAGGTGCTCCATTTTTCATGTCTAATTTGTTCAACAATTGATTCATCCATGAAATGTTTTTTGTTGCCTCTCCCATTGTTTTGTATTTATCTTCAATGGTTGAAAGAACTATAGTGGATTGAAGATGACTTCACTAGTCCATGGCACAATCTCCAAGCTTGAATAAGATTCCCATAATGCCTTGTGTCCCAATCTCTTGCCCAATCAATGTTTGCACATGTTAACATTGATCCTCCATCATTAGGATAGAATAATCAATGATCTTTTGTACCTTTACAATAATTCAACATCCTTTTAATGTTACCATGTGTGATTCTTGAGGTTCTATTTTTTCATGAATCTTGATTTCACGTTTATCATGTAAGATATATTGATAAAAAAGAGATCCCCCCACTAATTGATATTTTTGACTATTTGTTAGATCACTCTTCATGTTAACATTTAGATGTAGATTTTTGTCCATTAATGTAATGGCTAGATGTGCGTTTGATATCCTAAAATTTTCATTGACAAAGGTAAATGCTATTTGTAATGTAATTTGTTTCACTTCCAAAATACATATTAGAATCACCTCAACAACTCATTTCAAGAAAAAATTCAAGTTCCTCTTGTACTTGTTGGATTTCTTTTCATCATCACTAATAATGAGTTAATCATCAACATATAACAAATTATGATGTACTTGTCATCTTCAATGTTGAAATACAAATTATAATCAACATGACCTTTTTGTAACTTGTAATTTTTCAAATGGGTGTCAATGTGCCTATACTAAACCATTGGCATTTGTTTATGAACTTTTTTTTGAATTGAATGATTTTTACACTTAGATACACCATTTTGAGTTGGTGATCTAAGACATGGTGTAAGGCCAATTACATTTAATTCCATATTGCAATTGTTATCAATGTTGGCCTTTACATGTCACCTCAATTTTGATGCCAATGTAGCTTAAGGTGAAAACATGATCAAGTATACAACAAAAGTAACTATGAGTAGTTGTAGTCATATTTTTACACATAAATGCAAGAAAATAAAGTTGAAACCTTTTCAATCATTGTTAAACCATCATGGTGCCCAATATTGAGTTTATAGTATGTCGTATACAAAGTTTGAAAAACTTTAGTGTACTAAAAGTAGGTCAATAATATTTTTGAAGTTGACTGGTGGAATTGTGCTAAAAATACTTTTACATTAAAAGATTGATATATTATTATTTTTACCTTGGAAGTTGAAAGTGCATAAGGAAATTTTTAGATTGCCATTAACCAAGAAGGTAAAAAAAATCAATATTTCATTTATTTGAAGCCTATTTTGTTTCTTTGGACAACCCATAAAGTAAAACAAGTTCTACTTGCAATTTTTAGAAATCTACTTAAATCTATTTAAAACATGTGATTCTTTAATATCATTGACATAAATTCAAAGAATATGTTCATATTGATCATTAAATTAAATAATATTTAAAAATTTGATATGTTAATGCATGATTTATGGCTACTTTACATTTTTTTTGATAAGGATCATGAAATGTATACTTGATCATGTTTTCACCCTTTAAAATCATGTTGGTTTAGGATCAACTTAAGTCAAAGTAGTAACTTTTTTGCAAGGGTAGATTTTTTACCCCAATTTGGCACTAATATAAATTTAGTCACCACATAATTTTGAAGGACAAGGATGATTAATTGGACTTGGGTTTTAGTCTATGTGGCAACTAAATTTTAATCACAAAAGAGAAAAAAATCCAAGTTACCAAGATGTGGTAGTCACCATTTTGACAATCAAGATTTACAAAAAAATTCAATAACCTTGATAGTTAAGATGACAACCAAAATTCCATCACCACATCTTAATGATCAAGATTTTTTTTTTCGAAATTTAGGTTACCATTGGATTTTGATTAGAATGGACATGATGTAACCAAATTGTAGTTACAAAAAATTAGAAATATAATATTTAAAAAAATCTTGACCATAAAAATGGTGACAAAAATTTAGTTGCCATGTTTCAATGGTTAAAATTTTGTTGAAATGACGACAAAAATTCAATTTCCACATGTCAACGACCAAAGTGTTTTTGTTGGGATAGGATTTAGGTTGTAGTTGGACAATGATTGGGGTGGACCAAGTCCATCTCAATCCAAAAAACAACAAAATTTCAATCCAAAAAATTAGAAACATAAAATGAAAAAAAATTGAGTGTTGAGATGGCAATTGAAATTTAATTGTCACATTTTGATGGTCAAGATCTTTTTAATTCCTTAATTTTTTTTGGGGGATTAAATTTTAGTTTTTTTGTTGATCATAATTTAGTTGTTAGGATTAATTACTAAATAAATAAAAATAAAAATAAAACTTATCTACATAATGCAAAATAATAGTTTTATTATTATTATGGGAGTGTTTAATTAATGTCACATGGTTGGTTTCAAAAACAAACACATTTGTCACATTGACACTAATGTGACAATTGATGTAAAAATGGCACATGTAATGTCATTTTTATTAACCTTACATTTTGTTTATAATACAAGTTATTTGTGAAACATATGTAGCCCCATAATTACATGAAATGCTTTGATTTTTCTTCTTTTTTCATTTTCAACTTCTTTTTAGAATTGTTTACACTTATTGAATATTTCAAAATTTTGGTTGATGAAATAAAGTTAAGTTTTTTTTGAGAACTCATCAATAAAGGTTAGAAAATACCAACACTTGTTGAGAGATTTCATTAGAATTGAACCATAGACATTCAAATGCATAACTTCCAAAAGTTATATTCTTTGATGTTTACTTTATTTTGGAATTTTTTCTGAGATCATTTTGCTAGCAAACCATTGTTGTATGTTTTAGAGTGTTATGTCAACTTTGGAAGTCCTAGCGCTTGTTCATTAGAAACATATTGATACAATGTTCGGTAATTCAAATGTCCAAATTGTTGATGCCATGTAAATGTGAATCAACTTGATTCTCAACAAGATTATTGAGGCATATGTTGTTTCTAAAGATTTACTTTTCCTTTACATGTCTAATCTAATCTATATTTAGGCTATTTCCATTTTCACAAGTTGCTATACTTATAATAATTAACTTTCCTTGAGTTTAAAAATAAAATCTAACACTCCTTTTAATAGTAGAGTGTAGCCTTTAATTGAAATTGCTTGACTAATAACAAGTTCTTGATCAAATTAGATACATAGACAATTATAATTTTTATTTCCTTCTTCTATTATAATGATATGGAACCTTTGCCCTGTACTTGACATGATCTTCTCTATTTTCAACCTCGACTTTAATTTTGTCCATATTAGTGAACAAGCTTCTTTGGGTGTATTCACACTAACATCAAGAAAAAAAACGGTTGTAACCAATGCTTTTAAACATTATAAGAACATCTATTTTTGAGAAGATTTTAAAATATGACTTATTTTGGGAGAGGTTGTTTACATATACATTTACATAATAATGTATTACAACATCTTGTTGGATCAAATTTGATTTTTTTCAGCTTTCAAACAAAATATTCCGAATATATTCTATAATAAGTAATCATCCAAGCAAGCAAATTGGGCTCAAGTGTTATCTTCTTTGCACTCACTTTTTTTTTCTCACCAATGACATGGTGGGTAGCACTTGAATTAAAATATTAAATAAAAAAATTAATTGGTCTTGCTTTTCATGGTAGGTAATGATACATTAAAGACCTCTTTAACTAAATCTATGTTTTCAAACCCTTACATTCAATTTTTGCATCTTTTGCAATTGTCATCTACATTATTAACTACCTCTTTCTTTAGGTTTGAACTTTCTATCCTTTTGGGCTTCATTTTTTGGTGTTGGTAGTTTTGCACAAAATGTTCTTCCTTGCCATAAACATAACAAAAGTGTTCTTTATTGCATCTTGTTGTTGTTTGAATCCAATGTTTCTTTCAACTTTTGTGATTTTTTGTGCTTTAGTTTGGAGTTGATGTTGCACTTTTTCATCCCTTGAACAAAAAAAGTTTTTTTGTCTAGATAATTTTCTCAATTTCTTTTGCATTGTTTTTCTTAAAACAACTTATTATCTTACCTTAAGGTCAATTTCGTCATTAAATAATCCTCAAAATAATGAAATGAAATTTTGTGTAAATATGAAGTTGACATGTTGAAAATCATCATAATTATCATAGGTTATAGTGTGAATAATTTCATTACTCATATCACAATATTATAGATGATGGAATTAAAAAAAAAAGGAGTTCAAAAAACGAAATATTTTTTAAAAAAACATAATTATTTTTTTTGTAAATGACAAAATTGACTTTAGGTTATGATAATCATTTTATCAAATGGTGGGTGAAATGTTTTAAAAAAGGAGGCAAATGGTGTGTGAATAATCTTTAAAAACTGTTTTTGAATTTTTGAAAAATCACCATGAAAACACTATATATCAAAAAAATTGTTTTAATTTTTAATAAACTCTTATATTCTCAAAGTTGCAACTACAAAATTTTCATGAAAATTCACTATGTTTCAATAGTCCTTTTATATCTTTAAAGCATTGAAGAAAAACATGTGGACAAGTAGTTTTTTTGCATCAAAAGTCCTTTTCCCTTATCAAATCTTCACCAAACATTTTCAATTTTTTTGTGAAATTTAATATATTCCACAAGAATGGATCCATGTGTTCAAAAAATTCAAAAAAAAAAAAACATATATATTTTTTTATTTTTTTATTTTAAAATATATTTAAACACTATTATATTTTTGATTTTTTGATTTTTGTTAAAAGAAAAGTTATATATTAATTATATGTTTTTGTTAAAAAAAA
>Ga0116231_10014033_pt1 | contig 10958 bp, 12 predicted proteins | sample S1TSphgellanicum_2_FD_89695 | JGI IMG/M metagenome (GOLD analysis project Ga0116231, IMG submission 89695) | Host-associated microbial communities from peat moss isolated from Minnesota, USA - S1T2_Fd - Sphagnum magellanicum MG | ecosystem: Host-associated > Plants > Peat moss > Unclassified...
ATCCAACCCCCCAGGTAAACCCAGAAAGGCAAACCTAAACCCCATGCCAGTATCCGCAAAGACACAGCACAGAAAACGCCACCAACGTATCCCTTCCCAGCCTATGCAATTGTCAAAGAACGGTAGCCAAAGCCTTTGCTCCGATTTTCGGCCAACATAAAAGGCACCGTTTCCGGTACCTTTGTGCCGACTTGGTTCGCAGCGAGGAGCGGGTTCTACGCCTCAGGGAGGGCGTATGTCAACGCTTTGTCACATCACCGGGGGTTTTTTAAAAACCTAATATTCTACTCGCTCTTTTCGAAGCGTTGCGGTTGCGGCGCAGCAAAAATCGAGGATTTTCCAGAAAACAGTTCGGCCATGCTATTACCGCATGGCGCACGTTAAGACATGCGCTCCAGGTAGGATCCGGTCTGGTGAACCTGGGCGAAACCGGCCGCCAGCGTGGCGCTGACGGCGGCAATAATGCCTTCTTCGTTAAACGCCTGGCTTAGCGCCGGGGCGCCGGTGGCGTCGGCGATGAAGTCGACGAAATAGTCCCGGTCATGGGCGGCGCGGGCGGTCGAGTCGCAGCAGAAATTGGTCATGTAGCCGCAGATGGCCACCGTATCGGCGCCAGCGGTGCGTAAAATGGCGTCCAGTTCGGTGCCCTCGAAGCAGGAATAGCGGCGTTTGGTGATGTGCAGGCCGTCCGGGAGGATGCGCAGTTCCGGCACGTAATCGGCCTCCGGCTGGCCCTCGATGAAGCTCACAGGCTCCGGGGCGCCGGCGAAATCGAACATGCGGCCGGCGTCCCGCCCATCCGGCCGGTGCAGGTGGCGGACATAGATCACCGGCAGCTTGGCCGTTGAGAAGGCCTCGATCAAGGCGTTTATCCGCAGAATAGAGTTTTTAAGGGTCGCCACATGGAGTGGGGAGTCTGGCGAAGCGTAGATGTTCTGAACATCGATCACCAGCAAAGCCGAACGCCCCATTGATCCCCCAATCGCGCCAAATCCCATGGCCCAGAGTCAAAAAAGTCTTTTGCTTCTTTTCTTCAGAAAAGAAGTCCTTGCTTACCTCAAACCGACTCCCGCCAGATTTTACGCTTGGTCGCAATGGCCAAAATGGCCAGGAAGATCAGGAACAATGTCGCGCGCAGGCCGATTTCCTTGCGGGCGTCCAGGTTGGGGTCGGAGGCCCAGGTGAGGAAGGCGGCGACGTCGGAGGCTTCCTGGGCGGCGGTGGCGGCTGTGCCGTCGGCGTAGCTGACCTGGTTGTCTTTCAGGGGTGGCGGCATGGCGATCTGCTGGCCGGGATAGGCGGTGTTGTAATAATGGCTTGGGAGCAAGGTGACGTCGCCGGGTGCGGGGGCGTAGCCGATCAGCAGGTCGTAGACGTAGCGGGTGCCGTTTGGCCGGGCCGAGACAATGGTGGAGAGGTCCGGCGGGATGGCGCCGCCGAACAAAGCGGCGGCCGCAGCCGGGTCGGGATAGGGGTTTTTGAAGCGATCGTCGGCGGTGGCCGGCCCGGTCGGCAATTTAACGTTGGAGGCGATGGCGGCGATCTGCGCGGTATCGAAGCCCAGCGCATCGAGGTCGCGGTAATGCAGCTCGCCGGCAGCGTGGCAGCTGGCGCAGACGGTCTGGTAGACCAGGAAGCCGCGCTGCAGAGCGGCCTTGTCATAGCTGCCGAAGCTGCCCTCGGACTGCCAATGCGGCGGGTTCAGCGTATCCTCGGCGCGGGCCTGATGGGTGAGCAGGGCGACCGCGAGGGCGGCGGTGACCAGAAGCGTGCGGCGCATTATTTCGACTCCGTCGCGCTGGTGAGCGGGGTCAGCACCAGGAAGTGCAAAAAGTACCAGGCGATGAACAGTTTGATGAGGATGGCGGTGACCAAGCTCGGCGGTGCGGCGGCGGCGAGCGCCAGGGCGATGACGTCGAGCGCCAGGATGAAGACCAGCAGCTTGTAGAGAAAGCCGGTGGAAGCCCCGGGTTTCGAGCGGTCCAGCCAGGGCAGCGCGTAGAGTACGGCAAGGCCGGCGATGACGGCGATGACGCCGCCCAGGGTGGTGGGAACGACGCCGCCGATGGCGGCGATCGGCAGCAGATACCAGGGCGGGGTGAGCAGCGCGGGCACCATCAGCGGGTTGCCGGCGGCGAGGTTCAGATGGTTTTCGCCCAGATGCGGCGCGAAGAAGACCAGGATCGCGAAGATCAGCGCGAAGATGACGAAAGCGGCAAAATATTGGGCGGTGTAATACGGGTGGAAGGCCACGGGGTTGCGGTGCACCGGCGGGGCGACGACGCGTTTGGCGACGATGATGGCGCCGATGACCGCGAGCAGCAGCAAGGCCAGAATGACGTGGAAGACCGCCATGCGGGCCAGGGTGCCGGGGCCGGCGGGGCCGCCAAAAATCCAGTCGGCGATGGCGCCGGGGAAGCCGCCGAGGCGGGCGCCGGCCAGGGCCGCGTTATGCAGGCTCCAATAGCTGGTGGCGCCGTCGGCCAGGACATAGCCGAGCCAGCCGGTGAGCAGCAGGATGATGAAGAGTTTCAGTTCCAGGAACCAGACCAGATCCCCCTGCCCTTTATAGCTGCTGCCCAGGATGGCGCGGAACAGCAGCAGATAGACCGCGGCGAACAGCATGGTGGTGCCGGTGGTGTGGAAGGACTGCACCAGCCAGCCGAAATTGACGCTGCGGATGATGAACTGGATGGAGTGGAAGGCGCTGCCCTCGGCCGCCACATAGAATAGCGAGAGCACCGCGCCGGAGAGGGCGAGAAAGATCAACGCGCCCAGGATCAGGCCGGGCAAGGTGGCGAGATAGGGCTGGTCGCGCGCGGTCTGGTAGTGGCTGACATTGGCGCGCCAGGCAGCACCCAGCGGCAGCCGGGATTCGAGCCAAGGTTTGGTTTGGGCTTGGGGGGTCGCCATCTGCTGAAACTCTCCGCTTAACCGAGCTGAATTTGCGTGTCGTTGAGGAAGGTGAAGCGCGGGATCACCAGGTTTTTAGGTGCCGGGCCGGAGCGGAGCCGGCCCAGCGGGTCGTAGACGCTGCCATCGCAGGGGCAGAGCCAGCCGTCGAACGGCCCGCGCGGGTCGGACGGGCTGTTGCCCTCCAGCTCGCAGGCGATGCCGGTATTGAGGCCGACCACCACCACGAAGCTGTCGTAGCCGGGTTTGACGCGGTCGGAGAAATCGGCCGGGTCCGGCAGGCTGGCCGGGACGACGAACTGGTTGTCGGCGATCTGCTTGGCGGTCAGCTTGCGGATGTAGATGGGCTGGCCGAGCCACTCGACCCGCATGGCGGTGTTCTCGGCGATGCCGCCGATATTGATGATCGGCCTGGCGGTGGCCTCGGCTTCGCGGGTGGGGTTGAGGGCGTCGATGAACGGCCAGGCAATGGCGCCGGCGGCGACGGCGCCGGAGGCGATGGTGAGGATTTTGAGGAAATCGCGCTTGCTGGCGCCTTCGGCCTCCGCATGGCCGGCCGCATTGGCACCGCCATGACCCAACGCCTCAGTTCCGCTCCCAGCCATAACCGCTCCTGCCGCTTTATTGACGCCGGACAACGCATGGCTGGATGCGCGTAAAAATTCAAGACCCAGGGCAGGAGGTTCCGGCGGCGATAAAAGCTGGTAAAGGGAGGGCATGAATGACCTTGATAACGCTGTCGCCCATGAGGGCTTGAAACCCGCCGTGATTGCCTGGTTCGCCGGCTTGCGGGACCGGATTTGCGCCGAATTCGAGGCGATAGAGGATGAATTGGACCCGGCTTCCCCGGGCGGGCGGTTTGCCCGGACGCAATGGGACCGGCCGGGCGGCGGCGGCGGCGTGATGAGCGTGATGCATGGCCGGGTGTTCGAGAAGGTGGGGGTGAATATTTCCACCGTTTCGGGGTCGTTTTCGGCGGATTTCGCCAAGCAGATGCATGGGGCGGAGGAAGATGCGGCGTTCTGGGCGTCGGGCATCAGCCTGGTTGCGCATATGCGCAGTCCGAAGGTGCCGGCGGTGCATATGAATACGCGGATGATCGTGACCACCAAGGCCTGGTTCGGCGGCGGCGGCGATTTGACGCCGCTGCAGCCGGGAACGGCCGAGGCGGCGGAGGATGCGGCGCTGTTTCATGCCGCCTATAAGGCCGCCTGCGACAAGCACGACCCGGAATATTATCCGAAATTCAAAAAATGGTGCGATGAATATTTCTACCTGCCGCACCGCGAGGAGCCGCGCGGGGCGGGCGGGATTTTCTACGACCACCATAATTCCGGCAGCGCCGCGGATGATTTCGCCTTCACCCGGGATGTGGGGGAGGCGTTTCTGGCCGCCTATCCGGCGATTGTGAGGCGGCGGATGTTTGCGCCCTGGACCGCGGAGGAGCGCGAGGCGCAGCTGGTGCGGCGCGGGCGCTATGTCGAGTTCAACCTGCTCTATGACCGCGGAACGACGTTCGGGCTGAAGACCGGCGGCAATGTCGAGGCGATATTGATGAGCCTACCGCCGGAGGTCCGCTGGCCTTAAAACGGTTCACTTCCGTCCCCGACTAGGGTACGCTTTGGCGAAAATGGGGGAAGCGATATGCAGGTCCGGCAATTCGGTGGCGTTTTTTCCAGCATGACTCCGCATCGGCCATCGCCGTGGGCGCGCTAACCATGGATGCATCGATCAAGCCGTTTCATTTGCAGATTCCGGATGCGCAGCTGGCGGATTTGAGACGCCGGTTGGAGATGGTGCGCTGGCCGGAAGCGGCGACCGCGCCGGGCTGGACGCAGGGCGTGCCCTTGGCCGCCGCCAAGGCGCTGCACGCGCATTGGCTGGAGCGCTATGACTGGCGGCGCTGCGAAGCGCAGCTGAACGCCTGCGGCCAGTTCCAGACCGAGATCGACGGATTGAACATTCATTTCCTGCATGTGCGGTCGCGGCATGAAGGCGCCCTGCCCTTGCTGCTGACGCATGGCTGGCCGGGTTCGGTGGTGGAGTTTTTGAAAATCGTCAAACCGCTGACCGATCCGGAAAGCCATGGCGGCGAGGCACGGGATGCGTTCCATCTGGTGATCCCGTCGCTGCCGGGCTACGGATTTTCGGACAAGCCGGCGGCGGCCGGCTGGGGGGTGGAGCGGATTGCCGCCGCCTGGATCGAACTGATGCGGCGGCTGGGCTATTCACGCTACGTGGCGCAGGGCGGCGATTGGGGATCGGCCGTGACATCGGCGATGGCGACGGCGGCACCGCCCGAACTTGCAGGCATCCATCTCAACATGGTGCTGGCCTTTCCGGATGCCGAGGACATGGCCTCGCTGACCCAAGCCGAGCAACAGGGGCTGGCCGATATGGCGCGCTTCACCGAAACGGGGTCGGCCTATTCGGCGTTGCAGGGCACGCGGCCGCAGACGCTGGGCTACGGGCTGACCGATTCGCCGGTTGGCCAGGCGATGTGGATTTACGAGAAATTCGCCGAATGGTGCGATAATGGCGATGAGCCCGGCAGCGTGCTGTCTTTCGACGATATGCTCGACAATATCATGCTCTATTGGCTGCCGGGAACGGCGGCATCTTCCGGCCGGCTGTACTGGGAGAGCCTGCGCAGTTTCTCCGCCGGGCCGCTGGACTTGCCGGTGGCCTGTAGCATTTTTCCAAAAGAGCTGATGCGGCCGTCGCGGCGATTTGCGGCGCGCAAATATTCCAACCTGATCCACTGGGGCGAGCCGGCGGCCGGGGGCCATTTTGCGGCGTTCGAGCAGCCGGAGATTTTTGTCACCGAAATTCGGGCGGCGTTCCGGCAACTGCCTGCCTAGCCTTAAAAACCGGAACAGGGCGAGCCGGCCGCCGGCGTCGATTGACCTTAAAGCGCTAGTCGTGATTTTTCTAACTTCGAATTAGAAATAGTAATCCGGCAAATTGTTCACGGGATCGGCCTGCCGGTTGCTCGTTTCGTTGCCGCCTACAACCTGCGGCATCTCCAACCAATTAATTAGATACGGATCAATTCCAACCTGTTTCGCGAAGTCCGTCCGTGAAATTAATATCCTAGTGTTGATCTTAAAAATTTGTTAATCCAATAATCGATGTTCACAAAAATAGAGATTCTTACCGGGATTCTGCGCTCACGTTTCGGCAGACCGGTGAAGCCCTGCCAGGACATAACTTTCGATTGTAATTCGATTTCTTTCTGCACGCTTGGATTTTGGCTGGCGTTCATTTTATTCATTCCATCTGCGGTGATCGATATCGCGAAGGCGCAAACATCGCCTTTATCGTCCAGTGCCAGCGCGTTGGAATCAGCGACCAGCAATGTGGTGGTGGGAATTATCAGTTATGTGACCTGGCCTCGGCCTCCATCGCCGTTTCGGCTGTGTATTATTGGTCAAACCTACTACGCAACAGGTCCGTTTTTGAACGGAACAAAAATCGCCACAAGCCGCATCTTGACGCAGCATACGACGATCAATGACAGCAGGCTCGGCGCAGATTGCGACGTTGTGTATCTGGGTGTCATGCCGGATAGCAACCGCCAGGATGTGCAGGCAGAATTGACCGGCCACCCGGTCCTTACAATCGCTGAGGACGATGCCAGTTGTTCCGACAGCAGCATGTTCTGTCTGGTCTTCCATGGCACGCATGTTGGTTTCGCCGTTAATCTGGACTCGGTGGCGCGCAGTGGTGTGGAGGTCGATCCTCAGGTTCTTCTGCTTGGCCGCCGGCACCAGCAACCCCAATGATGCATCCCCGCTCTCAGCACGGCAAAAAATTACGGACGTTGAGAAGTGTTCTGCGCCGGGCACATATGAACATCATCCTGATTGTCACGACGCTGATCGGATTATCGTTAACGGTTATCGGCGCTGTTGTATTGATAACCTATAGCAATCACAGCCTGAATCTGATTGCCCATGCGATCAGCTATGAAGCGGAGGCTGCGACGGTGTTTGAAGACCGTTCAGCCGCCTTCGATGCGCTGCAATCGATGGCGGCAACGGAGGATGTGGCGGCAGGCTCGATCACCGATCGTCGCGGCGAAATTCTGGCGCAGTGGCGGAGTCCGTCAAACGGAATATTCGCTAGCCTGTCATTGCTCAGCGTGCGGCTATTGCATGAGAAATCGGTGGTGATGCCAATTGTCCATGATGGCGTCACCATCGGTCAAGTGACTCTATCATGTGAAGGCGAGAATTTGCTGCGCTACATTCTGGCCGGCTTGGCGTGCATTTTTCTCAGCCAGGCTTTGATTGTGCTGCTCGCCTTCTACTTATCGGGGCGAATGTTGAACAGCATTGTTCGGCCGTTGCAGATCTTGAGCAAGGTTGCGCATTCCGTGCGGCGGGATCGTGATTTCGTGCAGCGGGTGCCGCCGGCCGAAATCGAAGAGCTGAATAGCCTTGCAGATGATTTCAATGCGTTGTTCGAAGAGCTAGCGCAGTGGCAATCTCACATTGAAAACGAGCGCGATTCCCTCGAGCACAAGGCAAGCCACGACGGCCTGACCGGATTATCAAACCGCATGCTGTTCGAAGACCGGCTGGTCAAGGCAATGGCGGAGGCCGATCGGCTCCGAGGCAATCTGGCGGTGCTTTTGATGGATTGCGATAATTTTAAACAGATTAACGATGAGTTCGGTCATGCGGCGGGCGATGCGGTGCTCATCTCGATATCGGAGCGGATAAAGGGGCAGGTTCGGGCCAATGATTTAGCGGTTCGCTTTGGTGGTGACGAATTCGCGCTACTGATAAATCCAATTGTTCAGTTGGCGGATGTGTTGAGAATCGCCGGCGACATCGAGACCAGTATGCGGCCACCGATTGTATTGCCCAACGGTGAAACGGTTGTGGTTTCCGTTAGCGTTGGCGTGGCGATGTATCCAGACCAGGCGGCCGATGTGGAGAGCCTGCTCCGGGAGGCGGACCTCGCCATGTATCGCGCAAAATTCTCCGCCCGGCAGATGAAGGGAAAGGATTCCAATGTTGGCGGTTTTTCCATTAACGCACGGACCAAAGAATAATGCCGGACAAAGGTAATAGATGACCCGAGATTTCTCGTCGATTTTGTCTTGTTTGCCGATCCTAGGCGTCGCCTTGCTCACCGGCTGCGCCGCGGCGCCGCCCGCGGGACTCACGCCAGCGCAGGTTGCGGTATTGCAGAGCCAAGGTTTCAAGCCAGGCGAAAACGATTGGGAATTCGGTTTTGATGACAAAATATTGTTCGCGCCAAATTCATCGCAATTAACCCCGCAGACCAGCATGAAAATTCAACAAATGGCGCATGCATTGCTGGCCGTTGAGATCGATGACCTGCGCATCGAGGGGCATACCGACGAATATGGCACGGATGCCTATAACGACTCGCTGTCGCTAGATCGCGCCCAGGTGGTCGCTGCGGACTTCGAGCAGGCTGGCTTTTCGCGTGCAAATATCCAGGCGCTCGGCCTTGGCAAGCAAAACCCTATCGTCCCCGAGGGCATATCGGCAGGACAGGCCGAAAATCGGCGCGTGGCGATCATCGTCCCCGATATGCAATAAGGCGGAGAGCCTTGGTCAGGTGAGTCCCAGGCGCTCGCGGAAGTCGGCGATGACGGCGCTTTTTTCATCGAAAGCGTGGCAGGTGTTCAGCATGCCGGCCAGCGCGTTGGCGTTCAGCGGCTTGTAGGCTTCCAGGTCCTGGCCGCGGACGCTGACCATGGTCTGAAAGGCGGTGGTGGCGACCTGTTGCAGGATTTCCCGCAAATGCGTGCAGCCGAGGCTGCCGCCGACCCGCTCGGCCGCGGCTTTGAGGAAGCCCTTGGCGATGTTGAGGCCGATGAGGTTGGCGTAGTTGGGGGCGGCGCCGCTGCAGATGTCGTGCGGGGTGGTGTCCATCGCGGCGACGCAGTCGATGATGGTCATGTTCATATCCACGGTCAGGCGCAGCCACATGTCGTGCACCGGGGTGCCGGCCGGGACCGCACCGGTCAGGTGGTTGAAGCCGGTATAGGTTTTGGTGTCGGTGAGGTGGACGTCGACATCGACCAGGCCGTCCTCACGCTCATAGCCGCGCAGGACGATATCCCTCAAATGCTGCATCTTGCGCGGGGCGGGTTTGGGTAGCGGCATGATATTCCTTACAATGGCAGATTCCGGTTTGGAGTATGGTCCGCTTGCGGCAAATCGAAAAGTGCCGGTTTGGCGTGGCTGGCCGGCGGCGCCGATTTCAATGGAAGAAATGCCACAGGATTGGCGCGGTGGCGAAAGACAGGATGGTGCCGATGCCGACCATGAGGCTGACGAGGTTGGGCTCAAGGCCATATTGGATGGCGACGATGGCGCCGCCGATCTGCGGCGCCATGCCGGCCTCGAAGACGGTGACGTCGGCGACCGGCCCGCGCATGCCAAGGACGCCGAAATAGAACAAGGCGACCAGCAGCGGCGCCAATATCAGCTTGTAGGCAAGGCCGGCGGCGAGCAGCACGCGCCTGCCGCGCAAGGCATCGGCGTGGAGCTGCAGGCCGACCGAGACCAGCGCCAGCGGCGTCAGCGTATCCCCAAGATGCGCCAGGACCGAGGTTAGCCATGGCGGATAGGCCAGCAGGCGCAGGCAGAGCGCCAGGAGCAAAGCGAGCAGCGGCGGAAAGCCGATGATGCGGCGGCCAACCTCGCGCAAGGTTACCGACTCGCCGGCATAGAGGCAGATGAGCAGCAGCCCGATGGTGTTGAGCACCAGATAGGTGCCGAGCTGGTCGATGACGATGCCGGTTGGGACGTTGGCCTTGCCGTAGAAGGCGGCGATCATCGGCAGGCCGATGAAGGCGGTGTTGCCGAGGCCGGCGGTGACGATGAGCGCGCCGGTGGTGGATTTGGGCAGTTTGAAGACCGCACCGGCGAGGGCGAAGATGGCGGCGGCGATGAGGAAGACCAGCCAGGGCATCAGGATGGCGGCGGCGAGTTTCGGCTCGGGCTCGATTTGATGGATCAGGTTAAGGGTGAGCGCCGGCAGCGAGATGTTGATGATGAAGGCGTTGAGGCCGACATGGGTGGTGTCCGGCACAAGGCGGAAGTGACGCAAGATGATGCCGGCGGCCAGGCAGACGGCAAGCAGGATGAGGTTGTCCATTTCGTTCTGCCAACCGCGGAAGTGCGCGGCGTTTATGAATCGCCAGGCCGGCGGAACGCAAGCGCGTTGTTGGGTGAAATGCGGCAAAGGGTTGCCTGGACGCGGCCGCCTGGGGGTCTTATTACGTAACGAACAAAGCGATGTTTGGGGCATGGGATGCGCGGAAATCCGGCGGTTTTGGCGATTATTGGATGGTTGGGGTTGAGCGGCTGCGTGAGTACGTCGGTGACGCCGTTTGCCGCCGATACGGTACAGATCAATACCTCGGCGGATCCGGTATGCGGCGGCGAGGGCGCGCAGAAGGTGGCGATGACCGATGCGGCGATTGCGACCATCAATAGCGGGTATGACAGCTTTATCATTCTGGGGGCGCAGGCGCAGAATAATGTCCGGGTGGTCGGCTACACGCCGGTTGAGGCGCATACCCAATCGAACAGCGACGGGACCAGCTACACCACAGTGAGCGGCGGCCAGCCGATTGTCGGCGGCACGCATGATCATTCGGTTGTGGTGAAGATGTTTCACGCCGCCGACCCGAATGCGGCGAATGCGATTCCAGCGCGCGGCTATCTGGGCGCGGACTGGCAGCAGATTGTCGCCAAGGGATTTCCGCAGACTTGTACTTGATGTTTGTTGCGCAGGCCAGGTTTGACGGCGCGCCGGGAATGTCACACGTGTGACATTTCGTTGCTAACTCGATGTTAGTATTAGTGAATTTGGACGTTATCCACAGGCGGGGTTGCGAGCGCGGTGGCGGGTTTTGGCTGGGCGGGTTGCGGGTGGCATGGGGCGCGGGTTGCGCGGCGGAGGGTTGGACGCGGGCGCGGGTTGATGCCTGGTGTGGCGGCGCTTTGATCGCGCGGCGGCATTGATTAACCAGAAAGTGGTTAATTTGGAAA
>Ga0116231_10014034_pt1 | contig 10958 bp, 16 predicted proteins | sample S1TSphgellanicum_2_FD_89695 | JGI IMG/M metagenome (GOLD analysis project Ga0116231, IMG submission 89695) | Host-associated microbial communities from peat moss isolated from Minnesota, USA - S1T2_Fd - Sphagnum magellanicum MG | ecosystem: Host-associated > Plants > Peat moss > Unclassified...
GAGAGGGAGGGAAAGAGGGAGGGAAGACGGAGGGGAGGAGAGGGGGGAGGGGGCACCAGGGGGGGAGCCCCAAGGGGGCCATACCAGCAAGGTGGGGGTTGGGGGCCCCCCCCCCCCCCCCCATACTCAAGGATTGCAATTGAAATGTCAGAAAACAAACTTCACAAGACTTGCTTAGTGTCAATTACATGATGACATGTCCCAGGCTTGCTGTTATGATAAAGTATGGTCACCAAATATCAATTTTGTTTTGAGAGAAACCATTTCCATGCATGCCTACCAGATTCCATGTTCTTCACAGCTTCCTATGTATCTCAGACTCAAAGGAAAAAACATTCAATAAAACTTTACAAAAGGTTTGAGTGGAGAAAACACTTACATCCAAGAGCAGCAGCAGCACCTGGAATAAAGGAAGCAAAATACAGATCAGTAAAGGTGGCTATTTGCAGCATGCCTGAGCCCACAGCTGCTGGCATCATCACTGCCATGACCTGCCAACAATCAAAGAGTCAGAAACCAAGCTGGTCTCTAAGAATAAACAATCTTCATAAAACTGTATGCTTGTGCATGAAAATAGTGTCAAATGCTATCTACAAGTGCTGTTTTTATTTGCAAGGCAATTGTAGGCAGAAATTCTTTCACTTCCAGAGGTACATCAATTTATACACACTGGTGATCTAGAGACTGATTAGCTGACCTCACGCACACCCTCATCTTGAAACGGATTAACCCAACGAAGGCGCAATGGACGAGAGCCTGCCTTGTTTTTTGCAATGACCTATATCCCTTGCACCCATAGGCAATCCAAACACACCACCAGATCAGTATCACCACATCAAGCTAGCTAGACAGAAAAATCAGACCCCTTTGCAATATAGTGTACCCAGTGAACTCAGTTGAGAGAGTCTGATACCTGAGCCAACCACTGCAAAACTGCTCCAAGTGTTGATCCAACTGCAAGCACAATCCCCCCTGAAGGGATAATTGTGACGTACACCACAGTTTAGGAGCAGGCCAAAAGCCAATAGACTCTCTACTATAAAAGCCCATCACAATACAGTATTTGTAACTCATGTTCCCTTGCATGTCAATGCAAAGATACTCAGTGAAGATATGACAATTCGTATCAGCCTGATAAACAACTGAGATCAGACATGTTACCAGCCATGAAGTTTTCCGAGGCAGATGCACTGGAGCCAAACCACAGAACATATTGTGCCACCTGCAATCAAAACTAGTCATTGCTCAGTCACATACCGTTGACATCGATAAGAAGATTCCTTTCTGCTAGTGCACTGAGACCAAGCAATTAGTCACAGATGCATAGCTCTACATCAACATGCAACAGCCCAAGATGATCATCCAAGAACACTCACAGCAACAAGAATGGCCATACTTGACAGAGCTGGGCTCAGTGAAGGGACTCCATAGATGCCATCTGCACTGCATTTAGCATGACATATCAGGACCAAAACAACCTCCATTGTAAAACACAATACTCAACTAGCATAGCAACTGATGGAGAGGTAATCATCAGCCTACCTAAGACTGCCAAAGCTGATGCCGATGAGTGCTGCAAGCATCACACATGGAGCCATCACTTTGAGCTGCAAACAAGCCAGTCAGAAGAGCCAGTTAGCATACAACCACACTGTAGAAAAAAGGACATTCTCACTCTGGACTTCATTACTTGCACAAATGCTCAAATGAGGTGAATTGAGAACTTTTTCATGACACTTTGCAAGGAAAGTGCACCTGCACTATGGCAATTTGTCTAGTAAGAACTCCATCAGCTGCATCCCAGACTAAGAGCCTGGAACAAAAAGATTGAAGAACATCAAGAAAAATTTGTGTGTAAATAAGATAGTGAAGCCAAAAGTGCAGAACAACCCTAGATTTCATTTTCATCACTTGGAGCAAATGATCAACAGCAAATGTGGGAGATCACACATACCCCGGAGCAAAAGTGTCAAGGAGAGGAGCAGCCATTGTATATACCACAATGCTCATGCCTGCACAGACCTACTCCACTGCACACTGCATCAGGTGCTCTGTGAAGGACCATTAACCCTAGAACATAAGCTTGATGGCTTCCTAAGACCTCATTCGGTTCTGTACAAGGACTAAAGGTCATATTCAACACCAAAGCTCTCAAGAGGAAATCACTATACCAAGCCAGCAATTGTGGACACACTCTCCACCAGCTGCTGTCTATCCTCTTTGGAACGCTTGCTGCATTGCAAAAAATTGACCAAAGTTAAGGGTCTGTCTTGGCTACTTATGAGTGCCAGTTCACAATGAAATGAGAAATAAAAACACCAATGCATCACTGACAACAACCTAGTGACAAAACTGGGTCCATCTGACTAGCACACATGAATTGGCTTTGGACATATTAATAGCCATTGGTCCACATTACACAGGTCCAAGAAGGAACAGCATTCTTTGAGTCAGCCTAATGTACATTAGGAAAGTCGAAAGTATCATCAGTTTATGATACAGCCAAGTCAATAGGGGATTACACAGAGCTAGCTTCAGACATGCTTGAGAATTCAAGGTTAATACCTCAAGGCAGCAGTCATTGCTGAGTGAAACGGTCCATTTATACCTGAGCCATCAAAACAACAGTCCACCATCAGAAACACACATAATAGATCTCATAATCCTCATGCAGAGGAAACCAATTTGCATTGCAAGTAGAACAAAACTTCTGAAACCAATTCATGACAGATTGATTTGCAACACCAAAATTGCAAAAACAGCAGAAACACTTGGGCAGCCAGCATCTATATGAAATGACGTACCACCGAGCATCGCAAGGGAGAATCCTGGAATGATTGATGCATAGCTGCAATCCACATGCACAAAGATTCAAGAATTCTAGCCATGTGAATTACATGCAACAAAAATCAATTGGAATGCCTCTGCTCAGTTTTGGTGCTTCTGCTTAAACAACAAAATGGAGAAGTTAACTTGAGTACTTGAAGGCATTTATAACAGGTCCAACTCCAAAAACAGCTGCCAACACTGTTTCTCTTAATAGTCCCTGTGATGAAAACAACAATATTGTCATTCAATGTTGGTAAATTCTCAACTCAGAATGTCATATTACCATATTCTTCATGAAATAAGCAACAAGAATACACCTGCAATTTCAGCAGACAATGAGCATTTTGTGTAGAAGCACATTGTTGCTCTTGAAAAAAGTCCATCAAAACTAAAGATTTCAGATAGCAAAGCTTGCACATCAAGAAAGAAATGTGCCCCCCAAAAAAAACCAGAGTAGCACATACCATAAATTTGCTGATTGCTGTAGCTGCTCCTATAGTACCCACAACTTGCCACAAGCCCTCTGACCCCAATCCCCAGTTCATTGGTCAACATCTTCTACAACCTAACCATGGACCCTAAATCCTCAACTGTCTGGCTCTTGAAAATGGGGTAGATAGTAGAAAACTCACTGTCCTTGTGTGACTCCGATGCAGTAGCTGACAGAGAAGATGCACATGCTTGTGCACACACACTGCAGGGTTTGAAGCAATTTGCAAGCTTCTTAGTATCCAATGTAAGAGTGTCCAGCCTGGGAAACAAAGTCTTCAAAGAAAGACTGTGATTTGGCAAGCAATGGAGCACCACTATGCTTGTCCTTGGCTGCCCAATCAGCACAGTGATAGTGGGAGCAGGAAGAAAAGCTGCCATGACAGCTTCTCACACTTCAGGTTCCTCAGTCCACTATGTTCATTCACCCAATTTTCCACCTAAAAGTAAAACCATTCTATGCCATTCCAATTACTTTCTGTACTAAAAAACCCAACCGGGATCCAAGTAAACACTGTTGCAGAACACACTCAAGGCTCCTCAGATTATTTTTTTCCCCTGTCAATCACAGATATTTGCTCTCAGAAAACATAAAACTAATTTTCCCCTCACCACAATCTCCCATTGAATTCTGCAATCAAACTTTCTGTCACACACACTCTCTGCAACCATACCTTCAACCTAAACCCTAAACCTAAATCCAAGTAAACCCTGTTGCAGCGCACACTCAAAGCTCCACAGACTTTTATTTTTATTTTTCTCCTCTGGCAATCACACATGTTTGCTCTCAGGACAGATGAACCTGATTTTCCCCTCAGCACAATCTCCCATTGAATTCTGCAAGCAAAATCTCTGTCACACGCTCTCTGCAACCATCCCTTCAACCTAAACCTGCATCCAAGTATACCCTGTTGCAGCGTACACACAAGGCTCCAAAGATATATATTTTTAAAAAATTCTTCTGTCAATCACACGTGTTTGCTCTCAAAACACATGAACCTATTTTTCCCCTCAGCACAATCTCCCATTGAATTCTGCAAGCAAACTCACTGTCACACACTGTGTCTGCAACCATCTCTACCTAAACCTAAACCCTAAACTTTTGACAATCTTACCAGCGAAACAGAAACTCGAGAGAGAAAGGGACAAAGACTCACCAATGCGATGATATGCTCCTTGATCCTTGGTGCTCACAAGATTTTGGGAACCCCTTGCGATAGTTTGATTTTTTTTAAAAAAAATCTTCAGTGAAATACCAGTCAAAATGTGTAATTATTATCTATAGACAGGGTTGTAGGGTGTGACAGTTGGGCTGAGCTTTCATTCAAATGAAAATTCCTATAACCTGAACCTTCAACTACTAGTATGCAGATTGTGACTTGATATGGGGATGAATAGCAACAGATGGACTATACCGGGAGGACAGTATGAGGAATTAGATTGCTTGCATCTGGGAGGCATAGCAAGATTGGCCAGTGGGAGCTCTATGGCTCAGAAGGGACCAGGCCTGGCTTCAACAATTGCAGTTCCTGTTTCTCGCAATCCTGCTAAGTCAAAGGTGAATGGACATCTAACAGGAGCTCTAGGTTGAAAGGGGAAGGCCAAGGGAGCTAGTTCACCAAGGGGTGCAACAAATGGTTCAAATGGTCTTGCTGTGTTATCAAATATTCCAGAGCCTCTAGACCTCAGTTGGCATGTGAACCTCATCATGAAAAGATGGACCATAGTCCTTCTCTGGGTAGCTTGAAATCCCTCATGAGAAAGATCTCTCTTGCTGTATTTTGCATGGCTTGTATGAGAATTCATGTCAGGGTACAGTGGACCATCGTTCTTCTTGCTTTTGAACTCGGTCAGGTCCCTTCTTTCTTGATTTACTCGAGCAAAAACTCTACTGCTCTTGTGAACGACATCAGTATAATGAGACTAGTAAAGTAATGGGGATTCTGCAGGATGCATTTGAGGGAGAAGAAACAGAGCAAAGCAAAAGGAACAGAGATTTTAAGGCTCTTGAGAAATGTGAGAAGAATGGAGGAGTTGGCATGCTTCTGAGGTGCTTGTGGGTCATTGAGAATGTTACCTTTCTTAGTGAGCTGAATCAGGTAAGCTTCCTCTACAGGTTGCTTCCTAGCCATGGTTCCGGTTGCTGGGATGTTTCTACATGTAATTTTGTGTGGTTTGTTTGTGTTGGCAACATGTCCTGGTGCAGTTGCTCTTTAGACTGTTGATTGTGTAATTTCCTTACCCTCCATGAGATTATGACATTGATTGAAGAATAATAATGTCATTATGTAAGGCTTTACCTGGTTCCAGATTTTATCTTGGGGGTTGTCAACAGCTCACAAGCTGCATATTAAGGGCTGGAATATTATGTCAAGGGTCTGATGCAGTGCAGTATTTTTGAACTTGGTTACATGTAAGTGAAATAGGGTTCAAACACTGACCACTTCAGGGCATTGGCCAATGGCATCTTAAATGGCTGACAATATTGTTTGACCTGAAAAAATAAGTGCCACGTATGTCACAGATTGCATTCAAAGAAAACCTCTTACCTTTCTCTTGAAAGAAACGCAAGCAACAATGCAGCATATGCCTCCACAATCATATCTTCAGCTTCATGTTCCCCTTGCTTGAATTTTGCCTCAATGTCTGTCTGCAAGAACAAGTATTGTCATAACATTGTGAGTATCAGACCATGACACAGTTGTCATGAAGAGCAGTGGTGAGCTGCTATCCCTCCTCATTGACTACATCAGCTCCTTACAGTTGCAATGATCCTCTACAAGAAATGATATCCCATGAATCCACAAGCATCAAGTACATAGCAGCCCATCCAAATCCTCTTTCCACTCTACAAGTACTTTTCTACCAGGTATAATCCAATGTCTGCATAGAAATCTATTATGGGTCCCAATCTGACAAGCAAGGCCCCACCTCCATTGCAATCTTCTCTTCAACTGCATTTGCTGCCTCACCAGCTCCATGCTTGCTCAGAAACAATGCACACAGAAGTACTGTCATGCCACACACTTCCTTCAACATAACATATGAAGGTAGTTCCACCTCCAGTGTTACTAGGTGAGCCCTGCAGCATACCACATAATCAATAACCATCCTACATCCTCTTCATGTTGATCTCAGAAACAGATTCCCCAACTGCTATCCTTACAGAAGCACATGAATTCAAATCTGCTAGCTACACACTTGTTCCCCTCATCCTTTTCCACAAGGTTGCAAAGCACCCCAAGAGTCACAACCACCAGATCCAAGTGTCTGTCTGCCTGGCCACCTTTCCCCTTCAGCATTTCAGAAGATCCATGTCGCACACCTCCAAGCCTCTCCTCTTGTCCCTCCTCTTGGGGTCTTGATTGAGGGCTGGGGAAGTGCACAACTAGTAGAGATGCTATTACACCAAGGCCACCACATGCTGCAACTTGGAAACAACCGACTGGGTTGTCATTTGTGAGATTCATGAGCACCTGGTGAACAATGATACAACCCACCATTCAACCCTTAAGAAACCTCAACAATTTCATAGTAAATTACTGAAGGAAAAGAAATGTATGTGCTTGTGATGAGAATTTCTCATGTTCTTGAGAAAGCCCAGACAAATCCTTTACACACATAAAACAAATTTACTAGGTAAGCTTTGGTGATCCAGTTGTTCACAGAAGATAAGGAGACTCATAAACACATCTCATCACAATCTTATCCAGGTCTTGTGATAGCATACCTTGATAGCAGATAGAAGACAATCAGTGTACACTGCTGCATATGAACTGGCCTCCCTTCAACTTTCTGGTCTGAATGACCCCTCTATGTTGCCATCATCTTTATTTGCAACTGAATTTTCTCCTCTTTCCCTACTAGCCCTGGTGGCATCACCAACTTCCTCCAGCTGCAACACCTTTCCAGCTTTCCGGTCTTTTTTCTTCCTTTCTGAAAACAGAAATCAAGATCAACCTCGTCAAATGCAAAAGGGTCCTGTGGATCTTCCATCCCTGTGCTCTCCTTCCTTTTCAACAGGGAAACTTTTTGAGGTTTTGTGTGTGGTTTACTGAACCATGAGCTACATGAAAGGCTCACCAATTCCTGGGCATCTTGTGACCTTGTATGCACCAACATCTGCTCCATGAGTGGTTTTCCATTGCTGATTGCATTGCTACATTTTTGTGCCATGCTACTAGATGGTCTCACCAAATTTTTCACTTGCCTGCTGAATCAAAACAGAGACTTACTGGGGCTGGTCTTCATGAGATCACTGCTTGCATACTCTAGATCAGGTGAAGAGGAGAAACCCACAATTGTTTTCCATTGGTTTGTAGTGGCTCCAGCTGAGTCATGTTTAAAGAAATGACCCCTGCTGTTTGTTTCAACATATGTGCAATAAAACCAGTTAAATGAGTCAGGATTGCAATGGCTGTTCATTCCAATGCATCATACTGCAAATTTCACCTACTGACAATTTTCAAGTCACCCATCCCCCCAACTTGAAACATGGACTGTAAGGTTCATGTTTCAAGCTAGTGAGTGACTTACTTTTTGCTTCCACAAAGAGAAAATAATCGAATGCTATAACATATCTATGAGGATGCAGAGAAATCTTCACAACACTTTGAAGGTAACATGACAATGAGTGCGGTCATAACTTTATGAGAATCACTCACAAAGTGTCAGACCTTCACCTTCATTAAGAATAGCAGTGACAACCTACCCACGGACTTTATCAGTTCCAGACTTGTAGATCAGTGTATACTAGTCCACCCAAAATTTTTGGGCAAACCACTTTCCAAAATCTGCATCCAGAGCTTCTGTCACATTAGCAGAAGCAATGGGAAGACTCAATGATGATGTTAGCAATCAATGAAGACATAGATTAATGCTAGAACAAAGTACTTAACACTGGAAACTTTCACTGAAATCCACTTTTTGGAACACAATGAAGTGATAAAGGAATATGTAATACACTACAAAATTCAACAATGTGGTTCACTTCATGCACACATCATTCTTTGGGCTGTAGAAAATGACATTGAAAATATCACAAATGAAATTGTTGCTTTTCTTCCTACAACATTTGATGAAAAAAAAAGAATTTATACAACCCACTTTACAAAATTGTAATGAAAAAACAACTCCACACATGTGAAAATAGATCTATCTTAAATAAATATAGAAATGAATGCAAATATGGATTTCCATTCAATGCACAACTGGATCAACAATCTAAATTTAACAACTACACCAATCATTGGGAATATTATCGTCCAAAATATGAACACCGCAATGTTGTGCCGTGCCATGCATCATTGTTTTTTTAATGGGGTGCCACCTCAACATCCAACATATTACTTCTTCATATTGGTCTTATTATCTTTTAAAATATACTATGAAATGTGAACCATATGGAGCATTGAATTTGAACCCAAAAAATGTAAAATGTTTAGGTTTACAAATTGTTTCACAAATGCAACTTCAATTCGTATCTTCCTTTATGATCACCAAACTTGTTTCTCCTACAAAAGTTGCACTCACATGTTTACAAATACTAGTGGTCCAAAAAAGTATAGCAATATAATACATTGATTCAAAACCTCTTCACATGCACACAAAAATATAACATAATCAAAAGTTTTAAGATTCCATCCCATAGATGTTTACAATAATCGACCTATTAATTTTGAAAACATGACTTTTATTCAATATTTAATAAACTTTGAATATGATGAATTATAGCATCCCACTTTAAAATGTCATGGTCAAGATGACCTAGGAAACTTCATTTACAAGAATAAAAAATAAATTAGATTTACAACCATCCCACACACAACACAGAACAATTTTTTATAACATATTATTACAAAATGTGTCTTTTCAAAATGAAAATGAATTGTTTTTTGCATCAAACTTTGAAAAAAGTTACGTATGTGACTGTTACATTCGCCAATTTCTACCATCATTGGACAATACATGCATATAAACCAAATGAAATGCAGCTTGTTTCCAAACCTTTGCAACACATATTTGACACACACATTTCTATCATGTAATTAAATGATCAACAAAAAATAAAATTGCATTCCATTAGCAAAAACCCTCAAGAGTTGCATATTATCACAAGCAAATCTAATAGCAACAATTGTTTTTTATAAAATACATCACACAACAGTTATAATTGCTTAACAAAAATGTACTGTTATCAACAACAATATGCACTATAACACTTCATTTGAGCTCCACTACCATTATGGTACACACTATATTTCAAATTCCAACACAAGGATATTTGTCAATCCTTTTTGAAACTAGTGTTATCATAGAATGTTTAAAAAATGCACATGTCATAATCATTGATAAAATGTCAATGATGACCACCAACATGTTGTGTGTAGTTGAACAATGATTAAAACAATCAATGCATCTTGAAAACATATCTCCATTTGAAACAAAGCTTGTACTAATTGTTGGGAACCTTGCCCAACTACCACCAATTTATAGACATACTATTTAGAACGATGACATATTATGCAAAAGTTGCCACATTAAATTTGCACCATGTTGGAAAACAACAAAACAACATTTCTTATCCATTTCCATGAATCATGGTACATATTTTGAATACTTGCAATTTCTCAACATCATACAAGAAAGAAAACCAACAATTAAAGAAATTCAAACAATTTTATCACAAAGTTTTTTAAATAAACAAAATATATATTCTGAAATGGACATAACTACAACATTTTTTTGTATACATAAAACATATGTTGAAGAATACAATAACATTATGTTACAAAAACAATTCTCAATCACATAAATATATACCAATTGAAAATAGACACAAATGTTACAAATATTTAACACATTGAACCATGGTTAAATGGCAAGTCTTTCAACTACATAAACAAGATTGCTATAAGTGTATTAGTCATGTTCACTGAGAATGTTAACATACCAAAAGGAGTTGTAAATGGTGTAATAAAATCTATCATTCTTGATCATCAAAACAATGTTACAAAAATAAAAGTTTAATTAACAAATAACTCCACAAAAATGATTCGCAGAAATGATTTTCAAATGTTCTTTCCAACACAAATATACATATGATGGATATTATTATAAAACATCATTTCTAATAGTATTAACATATATTATGACAAGACACAAATCACAAGGTGCAACAATTGCCACAAAAGCTATTACTAACATCAAAGAAGCTTTCACACTTGATGTCACATATGTCATCTTTTCTAGAGTCACAAATTGAAACAACTTTTAAATAATTGAAAATCTTACTCCAAATGATTTTATACCTTGCAATTTTTTATAAGACTAAAACTAAAACAGTATTATTTCAAATTTGAAAATTGAAAGTATGTTCCCAACACTTTATTTTTTTCACATTTCATTTAATATCTTTATTGATTAAAATGTATTGTGTAGGTGCAAAATGTTTTTTTTTTTTTTTTTTTTTTTAACTTTCAAATTTAAATAAATTAATAATATATTTCTAATTATATTTAAAAAAAACATTTTCTAAAATTTATCAATTAAAAAAAATTAAAAAAATTAAATTTTAATTTATTTATTTTTTAAAATTATTAAAAAAAAAAAAAAAAAAAACATTTTGCACCTACACAATA
>Ga0116231_10014035_pt1 | contig 10958 bp, 10 predicted proteins | sample S1TSphgellanicum_2_FD_89695 | JGI IMG/M metagenome (GOLD analysis project Ga0116231, IMG submission 89695) | Host-associated microbial communities from peat moss isolated from Minnesota, USA - S1T2_Fd - Sphagnum magellanicum MG | ecosystem: Host-associated > Plants > Peat moss > Unclassified...
AGCAAGTTGATCGGCACGCTTTCGGGATGGACGGGCATCGTTGCAAGCGTGTGCAGCATCCCGGCGCGATCGGCGACGTTCTCGCCCAGGCCGACGATGCCGCCGCAGCAGACGTTGATCCCCGCGTCGCGCACGTGTTCAAGCGTTGCGAGCCGATCGGCGTAGACGCGCGTCGAGATGACGTCGCCGTAAAATTCCGGCGACGTGTCGATGTTGTGGTTATAGTAATCGAGCCCGGCGCCGGCGAGCGTACGCGCTTGCGTGCCGCTGAGCATGCCGAGGGTGACGCAGGTCTCCATGCCGAGCGCCTTCACGCCCGCGATCATCGCGGCAACCGGATCGAGATCGCGGTCGCGCGGCGAACGCCATGCGGCGCCCATGCAGAAGCGCGTCGCGCCGGCATCGCGCGCGGCACGCGCGGCGGCGAGCACCTCGTCCAGGGGCATCAGCGGCGTCGCATCGACGCCGGTGGCATAACGCGCGCTCTGCGGGCAATAGGCGCAGTCCTCGGGACAGCCGCCGGTCTTGATCGAGAGCAGCGTCGACATCTGGATCTCGGTCGCATCGAAATGCGCGCGGTGCGCGATTTGCGCGCGGAAAAGCAATTCCGGAAAGGGAAGCGCGAAGAGCGCCTCGACTTCTTCGCGAGTCCAATCCGAGCGGGGGTCGGTCGAGGTCCGTTCTTGCAGCATCCTATCGGAGGCCGTTTATGCCCATTCGTCACGACCCCTTCGCTGCGGGACGTGCGCGCGCGGCGGGCCGCTAATGGCGAGCTGCTTCGTAACCGCAATCGGCACCGACGTGGGCAAGACGTACGTGGCCTGCGCGCTGGTCGCCGCGGCGCGCCGCCGCGCGCTCGCCGTCCGGGCCTGCAAGCCGGTCGTCACGGGCCTCGATCTCGACGATCCCGCCGCCTGTACCGCAAGCGATCCGGGCCGCTTGCTCGCCGCGCTCGGCGAGCCGTGCGACGCCGTGCAGATCGCGGCGATCGCGCCGTGGATCTTTCGGGACCCCGTCTCGCCCGACATCGCCGCTGCGCGCGAAGGCCGCACGATCGACATCGACGCCGTGATCGCGTTCGTGCGCGCTGCCGCGGCCGGCGCGCACGAGGGGTTGGCGATTGTCGAAGGGATCGGTGGCGTGCTCGTGCCGCTGCACGACGCCGATACGGTCGGCGACGTGATCGAAGCCGCGAACCTCCCGGCCGTCCTCGTCGCGGCGACGTATCTCGGCTCGCTCTCACATACGTTCACCGCATGCGAGAGTCTCGCCGCGCGCGACATCGACGTGCGCGCGATCGCGGTGAGCGAGAGCCCGGGCGCCCCCGTCTCGCTCGCGGAGGCCTGCGGTGTGATCGAACGCTACGTTCGCGTCCCGGTCGTTCCGTTCGCCCGCAACGACGGCGCAGCGAACGAACGCGCGGCGGACGAGCTGCTCAAGTATTTCCTCGACTGAACGCAGAACGCAACGACTGAGGCGCGTGCATGAAAGCGGACCGGCTCGTTTCGATTCTCTTGCTCTTGCAGTCGGCGCCGCGCCGCACGGCGGAGGAACTCGCGCGGGCGATGGAAGTCTCCGCGCGCACGATCTACCGCGATATCGACGCCCTCTGCGCGGCCGGGATCCCGATCCATGCTGAGCGCGGCTACGCCGGCGGGATCGTGCTTGCCGAAGGCTACCGCAGCGCGCTCGTGCACCTGGGTGAAGATGAAATCCGGGCGCTGTTCGTCTCGGGCGGCTCGATTCTCGCCGATCTCGGTCTCGGTGCGAACCTCAGCCGAGCACTCGACAAGTTGCGCGGCGGGCTCTCCGACGGTCAGCAGCGCGTCGCGCGGCACACCGGCGAGCGCATCCATATCGATCAGCGGCGCTGGAATCAAGAGGATCCGCCGGTGGAAAAATTGGCGCTCTTGCGGCGCGCGATCTGGGACGATCGGCGCATCGATCTCGGCTACGAAGACCGTTCGGGCTCCGCGACCGAGCGCGTCGTCGACCCGCTGGGTCTCGTTTCGAAGGCCGGCGTGTGGTACGTCGTGGCGATGACGGCCGAGGGCTATCGCAGCTTCCGCGTCGACCGCATTCGCGAACTCCACGAACGCGGCGAACGCTTCACCCGGCCGGTTGATTTCGATCTGGACGCCTACTGGCGAGAGTCGTCGACCTATCGCGGAAGGCGGATCGATTCGTTCGCTTTCGAGATGCGCGTCGCGCGCCACGCGCTGGCCGACGTGACGAACTATTGGCGCTTCGAACTCCTTGACGATGCCGACATGCCGCTCGTGCGGCTGCACGTGCCGTCGCTCGAGATCGCCGCGCATCAGGTCTTCTCGTGGGGAACGGCCGTCGAAGTGCTTGGGCCGGCCGCCCTGCGGGCCGCGATCGCCGAACGTGCCCGAGCGCTCCTCGAACGCTACGAAGCGGTCGTTGCAATCTGACACTACTTGTCATATTTGCGGTGCTAGGGTTACTCCATCACACGATACATCTGTGGAGGAGCCCCCAATGGCAGCACCTGAGACCGCCTCGCCGGCGACGACGATCACCGGCCTGGACATTACCTATCACGTCGTCACGGACGTCCCGCGCGCGAAGGCGTTCTATCGCGATATCCTCGGCCTGACGCCGGCGTTCGACTATCCCGGCGGCCAGGGCGTCGAGTTCGAATTCGCCGACGGCCAGACGTTCGGGATCTGGAGCCCGGGCGGCGACGAGGTCAAGCCGCATGCCGGCACGATGTTCGCCGTTCCCGATGCCCATGCCGCGGTTGCGGCGATCCGTGCACGCGGCGGCACGATCAGCGACGTCGATGAGACGCCGGTCTGCCTCATGGCCTTCGGCAGCGATCCCGACGGGATCGGCTTCGTGATCCACCAGCGCAAGCCCGGCCCCCGCTAAGCGACCGCAGCCAGCAAAATGCGCGGCTTTGGATCGGCGAGCGCCGTGCGCTCCGATCCAAAGTCGAACGTTGCGACGATCCCGTGCAGTCCGGTCGCTTCGGTGCGAACCGTGTCGGTGAGCTGCGAGATCTGTTCGAGCTGAGCGGCGAGTTCGGCGGCGGATGCGGCCACCTCTTCGGCGGCGGTGGATTGCTCGCCGGCGGCCTCCGCGATCCCGCCGATCGCCGCGAGCACCGTGTCCGCGCGCGACCGCATCTGCGCGGCTGCCGCGGCATTCTCTTCGACGATCGCCGAGATATCGGCGGTGCGCGCCCGCAGGGCATCGCTCATCGCCCGCATCTGCTCGCCGTTGACCTTCGCTTCGTCGGCCAGCTGTTGGGTCGTGTGAACGGCGGCTTGCATCTCGCCGAGTGCTTCGGCTGCGTGCTTTCCGAGATCGCGTCCGCGTTCGAGGCTGGCCGCCGACGACTGCATCGCCGCCGTGACGCGAATCGTATCACGCCGAATTTCTTCGACGATGATGCTGCTCTCGCGCGTTGCCGCCGCCGCGCGTTCGGCGAGTTTGCCGACTTCGTCGGCCACGACCGCGAAGCCGCGGCCGTGCTCGCCTGCGCGGGCCGCCTCGATCGCGGCGTTGAGCGCGAGCAGATTCGTCTGGTCGGCGATTTGGTCGATCGCTTCGAGGACGTTCGAGACGGCGGCGGTGCGCTCGGCGAGCGTCGTCATCGCCGTCGCGGTTTCGACCGATTGTTCGAATGAGGCGTCGATCGCGCGCGCCGTTTCGGCGAGCGCCGCCGTCGCGCGAAGGGCTCCGTCGGCGGTGGTGCGCGCCGAGTCGTTGAGCGTCGCCGTGCGTTCGAAGAGTCGCGCGATCCGGGTATTCAAGTCGGCGACGTTTTCGCTGACTGCGACGACGGCGCGCGCCTGTTCTTCGGCTCCCCCGGCGATTTGCTCGGCCGCAACATTGAGCTCGAGCGCGGCGTCGCGCAAGACCGACGCCGCGTCGGCTTGCTGGCGCGCGCTGTTCGCGACGCTTTCGGTGGCGATCGCCACGTGCGAAATCGCCTGTTGCGAGTTGAGCGAGGAACCCCAGACGACGTCACCGATGGACTGTAGAGCCGATGAGGAACGAGCGACGGCTCCGAGCGATGCCGCCAACTGGTCCGTGGTTTCGCCGAGCGCTTCGGCGCTCTCGGAGAATCCGTCCGCCAGGGTGTTGAAGCTGTGCGCGAGCGCCCCGATCTCGTCGCGGCCGGTCACCGGGATGCGCTCGACATCGGGAACCCGATGGCGCCGCAAGCGACGCGCCGCGAGGTCCGCGTAGGCCGCGCGCAAGCCGGCGAACGAGATCTCGACGATGTCGACGAGACCCGCGGTGACCAGCTTCAGCCGTCGCACGGTCGACCGGCCGATCAGCGTCGCGACCGCGAACGAGACCACGCTTCCGGCGAGGCCGAACGCGAGCATCCAGAAGGTCGCGGCCCGCGAGGCACCGGCGGCTGCTGCCGTCGCGGCATCGCCGCTCGCGTCAACGAACGAACTCAGCCCGGCGATCTGCCTGAACGCCAGATCGAGTCGAAAGTGCTCGACGGCGGCGCCGGCGCCGGGATCGCGCGTCCACACGAGTTGTTCCTGGTCCGCGATCGTCTTCGCGAAGGCTTCGAGTTTGGGTGTCGCAGCCGCGAGGCGCTCGGCAAACCCGTCGATCGAGCGACCCTGCGCGCGTAGGGAGGCGAGGTCGTCCGTTGCGTGGCGTGCGTTCTTGTCGATGACCGAACGCGTCCGCGATCGATCGTCGTTACTGAGGTACAAGTAGCGGACCGACGCGGTCTCCCACGTGTACGTGAAGAGAAGATCGTTGAGCGTTGCTTGTACGCGTGTGGCCGCTTTCGCGCGATCGCCTTGTACGCCGATTTGCCGGATCTGGGCGAGGCCCGCCGCGGTAATCGCGACGTTACTGAGCAACCCGACCAGCGCGAGGATCAGAAGACGTGACGAAATAGACGACATGATGCCGGATTTGACGACCGACGCCCGCTCAATATGACCGTGTACTGTTTAGTTTTGGTGTAGATTCGTATTGACAGGGCTGGGAACGCGGCGGCCCGCTACGGGTGGAACGAATCGCCGACCAAGCGGGCCGACAGTTGGAGTGGCCGGCGCGACCCGTCGGCGTGGTCGACGATTGAGCCGGTGATCGCGATCGTGCGCGGCACGACCGCGGCTGAATCGTACGTTACGTTGCCGTGCCACGAACCGCGGGCGCCGTCCGGAAAGTCGATCGTCCGGCTCACCGCGAGATCGATCAGCGGACCTTGGGTCTTGCGCACGACGTAGTGGGTGTGGTGGCTGCCCTCGTGCAGATCGCCCGTGCGATCCCAATGGTCGCCGGGGTCGACGCCGGTCATATTCTCGAATTGCAGGGCGATCAGATTGAGCAGCGTTTCTTCTTCAAACGTCAGCGATTCGTCCGCACCGGAAATGGTGCCCTCGCGATCGATCGCAACGCTCTCGCGCGCGAATTCTTCATCGTTGCGCCGCTCGGCGATCTCGACGTGCGCGACCTTCTCCGCCTCGGTCGCGCCGATCACGACATCGATGGTCACGGGCGCAGGGCGGCCGTCGATGCGCGCCATCGCCGCGTACCGCAGATGCCGGCTGGCGGTATCCTCATCCGCCGAGGCGGCCAGCGGAGCGAGCGACAGGGCAGCGACGATCATGAGTGCCGAACGTTTCATCAAGACCCGATCTTTGGAGCGCAGCGACGAGCCATCGTTCGCTACCCCTATTGACCGAGCATGCCGGCAACGTGAATTCGGGCTGAGGTATGGCGGTAGCGCGACGTGCGGCCACGGCCGGAGAAGGGCGCAGCGGCCGCGAACAGCCTAGGCGACCGCCGTGAAAATGCCACTCGATCCCGACGACCTCGCGCAAGCGCTGGAGGCGGGAGATCCGCCCGACGACGAGCGCGCCGAGCGGAAGGCCGAACGTTCGCGTTTGCGCAAAGCCGCCGACCGGCTCGGCTGGAAGCTGATCGGACGCGAGACGGTCGAGATCAAAGTCGAACGCACGGTAAGCGCCGGCCCGCGGACGATCGTCGTGCGCGGACGCGTCGCGGTTCCGCTCCCGGACCAAATGACGGCGGAAGCGGGCGCGCTTGCGGTCGAGCCGCTCGTGGCACCCGCGATCGGCCAATTCACCCATGCGCTCGCGCGCGCGGCGGCAAAAATTCTCTCTGCGCCGGACGACGTGGCACAGCGGCATGTGTTCGATCGCGGGTCGTTCTTCACGGCGCTCGAAGACGCGCGCCGTGGCGTGATCAATGCCTACGAACAACTCGAGAACCGGCGCGTCGACGAACGCGTCGAGGCGGATCTCGGCTTGCGGTTCTATATCGAAGGCTTCACGCGCGAAGCGCGTACGTTCGAGTATTTCGCCGGACCGACCAATTCCGGCAAGACGCATGCCGCGCTCGAACAGCTGCGCGCCGTCGAGAGCGGCGTGTACCTTGCGCCGCTGCGCTTGCTGGCGCTCGAGATCCACGAACGGTTGAACGAACTCGGCGTGCCCGCGTCGCTCGTCACCGGCGAAGAGCGCGTGATCGCGCCCGCCGCCCGGCACGTCAGCGCGACGGTCGAGATGGTCGATCTGACGCGCGCGGTCGACGTCGCCGTCATCGACGAAGCGCAGATGCTCGACGATCCGGCACGCGGCTGGGCGTGGACGCTGGCGATCGCGGGCGTGCGCGCGAAGCACGTGATCTTGTGCGGGTCCGAAGACGGACTCATCGCCGCGCGCCGGCTGGCGGAGCGCCTCGGCGTCACGCTTGCCGTGCGCCGCTTCGAGCGCAAGAATCCGCTGCACGTCGTCGATGCGGTCGCGCTCACCGGCTTGCGGCGTGGCGATGCCATCGTCGCGTTCTCGCGCAACGCCGTCGTCGAGATGCAGGGCCGCGTCGCGCGCACCGGTTTTTCCTCGGCGGCGATCTACGGATCGCTCTCGCCGGCCGTGCGGCGACGCGAAGCCGAGCGCTTCCGCAGCGGCGCCGCCGACGTGCTGATCGCGACCGATGCGATCGGGCTCGGACTCAACTTGCCGATTCGGCGGCTCATCTTCGCCTCGGTCGAGAAATTCGACGGCATCGCGACGCGGCTCTTGACGCCGCCCGAGATCCGCCAAATCGCCGGCCGTGCCGGCCGCTACGGGATCCACGAGGAAGGCGCGGTGACCGCATTCGATGCGCGCGACGTGCGGTATTTGCGCGCGAACCTCGACCGCTTCGCCGACTCCGATGCCGAGCGCCCGATCTGGATCTCGCCGACCGACGATCACCTCAAGCGGCTTGCCGCGATCATCGGGACGACGCGTGTCAGCCGGCTCTTGCAGTTTTTTCAGACGCGCGTGTTGCGCGACGACGACGCCGGCGTGCGCATCGCAAACCTCGCCGATACGATCGACGTCGCCTCGGCCCTCGAGATGTCGGACCGGTTTCTCGACTTGCCGCTCGAAGTGCGCAGCACGTACAGCCGCGCGCCGGTGTCGACGCGCGGGCCGGGACTCAGCGTGCTCGCGCGCTGGGGCGAGCAGCATGCGGTCGACGGCGTCGTCGCGGGTGCCGAGCTCACGACGCCGGCGAGCTCGCGCGACCGGCTCTTGCTCTACGAAGACCGCTCGCGCATGGCGACGCTCTACCTCTGGTTAGCGCAGCGTTTTCCGAAGGTCTACGTCAACGGCTTCGAAGTGATGCGCGTGCGCGAAGCACTCGACGACGACATCCACGATGCGCTGCTCGAAGCAGGCTCGCGGCCGCGCCGCGAACGGCCAGCCGCCAAGCCGAAACGCCGCCACGCGGGTCCGCCGAAATTCAACAAACGGCGCTTGCCGAAATAACGTCACGTCCGGGTTCGGATGGCCACTTTCGCCGCCTCGATCGATTCATGGTCCTCGCGCAGCTCGCGCCCGACGTCATCGAGTAACGCGCTGAAGGTCGCTTGCGCGATCCGGCGCCCGATGACCTCATCGAACAGGCCGCCCAGCATACCGCCCGGCGGATCGTAGCGGCCGGTCAGTTCGAGCATCGTTTCACGGTATGTTTCTCCGGCGCCGAGCGTGAGTGCTCCGAGAAAGCCCGGTGTCGGGATGCCGTCGACGGTCCCGCTCTGCCACGCAATCGTGTAACGCGTCGTATAGTTCGCATTTCCCGGCACGCGTGTCGTTGCCGCGGTCACGACCCGTGCAACCTCGTGGCCCGCGCCCGTCGGCATGACGAGCGTTAGCGCGCAGCTGCCTTGTTCGGCATCCGCGGCAAGACCCAAGCGGCGCTCGAACGCACCGGCCGCTTGCGTGTAGGGCGCCTCGATGTAGATTCGCTCGTGAACGTTTGCCATCGCGGGACTCGCTTTCCGGCCGTCGGCGCGGCCACGCCCTCAAGCGTAGGGCGGCAGCGCGCCGAAGCCATGAACGCGCGTTCACACGCCCTTCACACGGCATGCGGTGGACGGCAGGTACGCTCTCGGCGATGAAAGCGCAGAGGGACGAGCCGCTTCCGGCAACGCTGATCTTCGTGTTCGCAATCGGCATCCTGATCACGCTCGGCTGGTTCGCGATGTTCGCGTTGCTGCGAGCGCGCTGGTAGCGTGCACATCCATCGTGCCGAGCGGCTGTGGCTCATCTTCGGCGTCTCCATGCTCGCCGTGTTCCTCGCCGTGATCACGACCGCCGCGGTCGTCGACGGCTTCGTGCCGCCGAGTCACGTCCAGAGCATCGATCCGACCAAGGTTTCACAAACGCCGCCGTTCGATCACCCAGGGTTGCGGCAGGTCGGGGCTGACGCCTACGAAGTGTATTACGTCGCGCGGATCTTCGCATTCACACCGGCGACGGTCACGATTCCGCGCGGCGCGCACGTGACGTTCTTCGTGACGAGCGCCGACGTCGAACACGGCTTCAGCATCCCCGAGACCGGCGTGAACGCGGCGGTTACCCCGGGCTGGGTGAGCGAAGTCTCGCACACGTTCGCGACGCCCGGGACGTTTCTCCTGATTTGCAACGAGTATTGCGGGTCGGGTCATCAATTGATGGCGGCAAAGGTGATCGTTCAGTGAGCAGTACGACGGGTCCGATCGGTCTGCGTGCGGACGCGCCGGCCGGAGGGAAAACGTCGCTGCCGCTCTCGATCGCGGCCGGCAATCTGCTGGCCCTCACCCACATCTACACGGCGACGCTGGTGCTGGGGATCGGCGCGCTCTTCGGGATGTTGCAAGGGCTCTCGCGGGCCAATTTCATCATCATGCCGCCGGCGTTCGATTACTACCGGATGCTCACGGCACACGGCGTCTTGATGGCGCTCGTCTTCACGACGTTCTTTATCACGGGGCTCTTCACGTACTGCGTCTATACGACGATGCCGCGCGTGCGCTCGACGAAACTTGGCTGGGCCGGGTACCTCGTCATGCTACTCGGTACGGCGATGGCCGCCGTCGCAATTCTTGACGGAAGCGCGAGCGTGCTCTATACCTTCTACGCGCCGCTCAAAGCGAGCCCGGTCTTCTACTTCGGCGCGACCTTGCTGATCGCCGGAACGTGGTTCGTCGCGCTGGATGTGTTCTTGAATGTTTCGATCTGGAAGCGCGCGAACGCTGGTGAGCGCGTTCCGCTGCCGGCGTTCCTCGCGACGTGCACGCTGATCATGTGGATGATCGCGACGCTCGGCGTGGTGGCCGAGATGGCACTGCTCATTCCGTGGTCGCTCGGCTGGACCAGCGGCATCGACGTCGGCCTCACGCGCATGCTGTTCTGGTACTTCGGCCATCCGCTCGTGTATTTCTGGATCATGGGCGCCTACACGATTTGGTATACCGTCGTTCCGTCCACCTACGGCGGCAAGATCTTCAGCGATTCGCTTACGCGACTTTCCTTCATCATGCTCTTGCTGCTTTCGACGCCGGTCGGCTTGCACCACCAATTCCTCGATCCGGGCATCGCTGCGGGCTGGAAGTGGATGCACATGCTGCTCACGTATGGCGTCGTCATTCCGTCGTTCATGACGGCGTTCGCGATTTTCGCGAGCTTCGAACAAGCAGCGCGTAAAGCAGGCGTGACCGGTTTCATCAGCATCGTGCGCTGGTTGCCATGGAAGAATCCCGTCTTCGCGGGCCCTGCGCTCGGGATGATCCTGTTCATCTTCGGCGGCTTCGGCGGCATCGTCAACAGCTCGTATTCGATGGACGTGCTCGTTCACAATACGATGTGGATCGTCGGCCACTTTCATATTACCGTCGGCGGTCCGGTCGCGCTGACGTTCATCGGCGCGACCTACGGTCTCGTGCCGATGCTGACCGGCCGTAAGCTCTTCGCGCCCAAGCTCGCGCTGATCCAAGTGTACCTGTGGTTCATCGGGATGGTGATCATGTCGACGGCGATGCATTGGGCCGGTCTGCTTGGCTCACCGCGCCGGACCTCCGACGTGACGTATTTCGGCGCGCAGGGTGCCGCGACGTGGCACGGGCAGATGGTCTGGGCGTCGGCCGGCGGCGTGATCATCGCGATCTCCGTCTTGCTGTTCGTCGTTGTCGCAACCGGAACGTTCCTCGCGGACCAGCGCGCGCAGGACGCACCGTCGTCGTTTGCGTTCGCCTCCACCCGCGGAGCGCTGGCGACGCCGCCGGCCTTCGACCGGTTGACGCGCTGGGGGATCGTGGCGATCGCGCTCGCGCTTTTGGCCTACGCGGGTCCGCTGGCGGAGCATCTGAGCGCGCACGTGTATCTCGCGCCCGGGATGCGCACTTGGTGATCGCCGCGGCGCCGCCGGCGATTGTCGTGCCGGCTCCGCCGATGCCGGCCGGCATGCGAATGCCGGCTGTGCACCCCCGGCCCTTCGTCCCCGTGTTGAGCGAAGGCGATATCGTTCCCGATCTGCCATTGCGCGATCAGCTCGGCCGTCCGTTTTCGTTCGGTGCGACGGGGGCGCGAATCGCGATCGTGTCGTTCATCTACACGACGTGCGGCGATCCGAAGATGTGCCCGCTGATTGCCGCGAAATTCGCCTACCTTCAACGGCGC
>Ga0116231_10014037_pt1 | contig 10954 bp, 18 predicted proteins | sample S1TSphgellanicum_2_FD_89695 | JGI IMG/M metagenome (GOLD analysis project Ga0116231, IMG submission 89695) | Host-associated microbial communities from peat moss isolated from Minnesota, USA - S1T2_Fd - Sphagnum magellanicum MG | ecosystem: Host-associated > Plants > Peat moss > Unclassified...
CGATTATCGAAAACTAAAGGTGAATGGAATGAAGATGGACAACGACATGGTCTTGGACAATTAGTATTTACGGATCAAGCAAAATATCGTGGTCGATTTGAAAATGGTCTTTTTTCAGGTCTTGGTTCAATATCTTATCCCGACGGATCGAAGTAAAAATTTTTTCGAAACAAAAATAAACATGAAATCGTTTGTTTAGATATGACGGTGAATTTTCTCAAGGTCGTTATCATGGTTTAGGTGTATTTACTCGTTGTGATGGGATGAAATATGAGGGACAATTACATGAAGGAAAAATATTTGGTTTAGGTCTTCTTACATTCGCTGATGGATCACATGGTCTACCACGAAATGAAGGACATTTTGAAAATAATAAATTAGTACGTCGTGAAAAATGTACGGATATTATTCGGAAAGCGATTGCATGTTCTGAACGTGCAAAATCTCAACAAATTTAATATTTTTTTCTTTTCGCATGTTTTGTTTCTTCGTGCAATAAATATAAATTCTAAAGAAGAAAAAAAAACCCGAAAGGTACGAATGTTTATATCAACTCAATTATTATTGTCCTTGTTAGATAACAAAGATGCGATCATGCGTACCGTCTATGTAGGTGTATGGTTAGTAACGTATAAATTGTAAGAAGAAAAAAAAACAAATTATTTGAGTGTATTTATGTCTGAAATTCGACAATCTTTTCGAACAAAATCAACAGTTGAAAAATTAAATAATTCGTCGTTAGAAAAACAGAATAGAAGAAGTGTATTTGAGAAAGGTGATGATCAAGAAGTAAGCAAGAAATCCAATGATCAGAAGAAAAAAGAATTTGCTCATGTGGATTTTATTGAACGATTGATTATAGGTAAAATAACCTTTCTTTTTTTTTCTTTTTTGTATACCCTGAACACGAGGTCGTTTCTTGTCGATTTATATTGTGTATAAAAAGAGGAGAAGGACAGGCAATTTCTAATAGACTGATTTGTATTGCTGTATTTACGATTATACAAAATGCTATCGATAGATTCGAACGTATCTTCTAATCAATTTCTAGAAGCTTCTTCTAACAAGAAACAACAACGAAGACGACCATCTATTGCAAGTAGTAATAGTTCGTGAGTATAGAACATTCATGATTATGATAAATAATGCTTTTGTTTTTTTGTTAAAGACATGATATAGATAAAGTATTACAAGATGAAAATAATGATTGGTTTTTTGAAAAAATCTTGGAAAAATTCGAAAATATTCGTTCGAAGAAAGTAAATCAATATGCCAAATCTTCGTAAATGTTTTTATCTATTAGTTTTTGAATATACAAATTCTTTTGCTTAGATTAAACGATTATTATAAAGATGATGGTGTAACCTATGGTGTTGAACGTATTGTTGAACGACGTTATTATGTTAAAAAACCAAGATTAGCATCAAAACGTGATCAATTAACATCGACAAGTGATTTAACAGGATATGGAAAGAAAAATCGACAATATTCAGCTGTATCATCAGTAACAGCAGCGAGTACAATTTGTTCTCAATGTTCAGGATCAACACCAACATATATTGAAAATCTTCGAGATCAATCGGATACACTTCGCAGTGAAATTAATGATTTAAAAAACGAAATTGAACAACTTCAAACATCGCAACAAGAATTTTTTCAACAACTAAAAACACATTTTCAATCAAAACCAGATTCTACAACAACATCACTAAATCTTGGTAAAGATCAGTTTTTGTTTCTCCTTCTTTCTTTGGTTTATGTTTTTGCTTCGTGTAGTTCAGCCAAAGATTGCACCACTTCAATCGACAACAGAAAAAACTGAAACATTGAACAATTTACCAGTACCTTTACCGGCTGGACAGAAATCTCGTTCAACTTCAACTGAATCTCAAGCATCATCCTCCACCTCACCCTCATCAAGTGAACCAACAATAACAACACTGGAAAGTGCTAACAAACCTAATGCTGCAGTAAGATATTATTTTAGTTTTCTCGGATTAAAATTGAATCCTTAACTTAATGATTTTCTTTCTCTGTTGCACGAACAATATTTTTTTTTCTATAGCCATCGAGTATACCTGTTGCACCTATGCCACTCATTTCTGAATTTATGGCAACGAAAAATCCAACTCTTGCACCAATACTACCAACTGATGCATATGTCAGTTCAAAATTATCATCGATAGCATCAACACCAACAACGAACAAACAGATTGATTCAAAACCATCATCCATAGTACCAACAACATCAGTGAATGAACAAGTCAATTCAAAATCACCATCAGTAGCGCCAACACCACCAGTAAACGAACAGGTCGGTTCAAAACCACCTTCGATAGCACCAACACCACCAGTAAACGCACAGGTCAATTCAACAGTACAGAATACCGGACAAGTTAGCTCGAAACCATCATCGGCACCACCAACATCGCCGCTAACTGAATTTACTACATTTAAGAATCCAGTCATTGTACCAGCACCACCAACAACAATTGTCCCAGGAGGATCTGTTAATTCAAGAACTTCATCTGTAGCACCTACTCCACCAATGGCTCCTTCGTCTGTACCATCGGCACGTATACCAATATACGAAAATGAATTAGCATATCGACGTGTACTTTCACCTCATTCTCAAATAGTTGCATCATCAGCATCAATTCAAGATTCATCCGATTCATCATCTGGATCAGTTAGTCCACAATTAATTCAACCCAATCGTCAGAAAATTCTCAAGGTTTCGTTTAATTCATGAAAACAAACTAAATATCGTTTCTCTTCAATTTTAGGCACCTGTCACAACATTGCGTACTAATGAACTCAATGATTTAGTTCAATATAGTTCACAACTTGAACTATCCGGTTTTCCACCATCGATTACTCCTGTTATATCTAATCCAAATACCAGTAGTACATTTTGGAATTCAGTTGATCAATATATTGAAAATGTTCGATCAACAAATATCAATATCGGATTACCACCTATACCACGACCAAATAATGGAAATCGATTTGTTTTAAAAAATAATACAACCAAACGATTAGATAAATATGATCTCGAAATAAAACCACAAGAATTTATTGAATCAAGTGCACCACTTCTTATGCCACCTTTAGACATTTTATGGTAATTAACCAATTTTCTTTCTAAATGAGACGATCTCTTTTGTTTGCTTTCATTAAATTATAAATGAAATAAAAATCCTTTGCTCCTCCTAGCCTTTATGCATTACAATAAATAAAAAATAGTTTTATTGATTTCATACGTGCTTTTCAAGGAAGCCATCTTGATTGATTAATTCATCAACAACATTGAAGTATGAGATCTTTATACATTGAGTCGTCATAACTGCAATATTATTCCATATGCGATTGACGAGTCCAATAACATATTTATCTTGAAGCCATATAGCCGAAATTCTTTTTTTGACAGAAGTTTTAATAGATTACATGAAGATTCTTCGACATTGATTGAAGAGGAAAGAAAGAGTAATAGTATGCAGATGGTTTTTTCCATAATACATGCGTGTAGTAGAAAAAAAAGAGAGGCTGTACTCGAACATATAAACATATTCTAATGATGATTGACTAGTAGAGTATAAATGTGATGTTGTCGGTGATAAACGACGAGCAATTTGCCAGTCTGTTTTGTACGTCGTTGATTCGACTCATCAATCGTATTTCTGTTCTTGTCGACAACGAAATCTATTGTATGCACAGATGTATATATGACGATTCCATATGCCAGTTTCTAATAAATTTGGGCATCACCAACTTGATCTCTCTATAAGCGCAATTATGATAATAACAGTATGGTGTATTGAATGTCACTTGGTCGACTGAATATCTTTTTTTTTTCTAATCTAGATAAATAAACGTATCCACTTGGGTGGTGCTTGTAATGACGGATCCAGCTGTCTTTTAGTTTCTTTTCTTTACTTCTATTGATGTATGGTTAATAAGTATCTTAGTTAGATAACTGTATCGAATAAGAAAACAGAGAAAAGAAAAACCTTGGTGAATAGTATCGATTTTCCTAATCATTTTCTCCTTTTTTATTGTTGAACAGTTTTTATTTTGACATTTGATGACGTGATTGACATTCTGAAAGCAGAAGGGAATATGACGAAGAAGAAAAAAACAACAGCTCGTAATTTGGTCGAACATAGATGCAGTTATTGAAGGTTAACTTATATTAATCATACGATGTAAGGCTTATAGCCGAGCATATACAAGTTGCCAACGCTCTGTACGGTAATCTGTCATCACCTATCCATTCGATAGTAGAAAGAAACGATGTGTGCCAGTCTAAGAACATCTATGTATGCATATAATCTGGCTAAAAAAAGACATGTATAAACAATTTTCTCTCCTGATTCTTTAGGATGGGAATAGACACGTAATTAAGGAGCGATTTTTACGAACTTCGAAGAAGAAGAAGAAGAACAGAGCACGAGAGAAAGAGAAGAAGAGAGAGAGAGAAAAGGAAATAGAGAAATAGAACGTGCAGATAATGTCCGATCATTAACCAGAGAATAAGGAAATAGAGTCATAGCTGTTAACGTTAAAAGAAGAAAAAAAAAGGCTTGTCAGGACAACAAGTAAAGTAAGCAACCAGCGACCTTTGCACTATAAAAAAAAGAAAAAAATTCTTTGTTTTTTATTTTAAGATTTAAAATAATTATGGGTATTCTAACAGGTCGAGATGAAGCCATTCGAGTTGTCGCTCTTGCAGAATATGCATTTTTTGGCAATTTAACAGATTATGCCAAAGGTTTGTATCTCAAAGGAATAAATAAAACCATGTTTATAGATATATATGAATGTACACATAGGTATGTCAACGCGATCATTACCACCAACAGATACATATACACTTGAATTCGACAAACTTGATCAACTCTATGGTGATCAGATCATCAATGATGAACCACATTTTCATTATCAACAAACAGGTAGTGGTGGTCAGATAGTGGATCCAAAAACTCATAAATTAATCCCAGCACCTGAGCCAAAACGACCGAAAATTGGCCAAACATATTTGGCTTTACTCGATGCTCCACAATTAATCAAACAACTTGTTGAAATAACCGAAGACGATATTGCTTCAATACGACAAGCAGCTGCGGACAAGAAGTCTCATCATTGACGAGCAAAAAAATCTGTTTTTTGAAAACTTCTTTTTTTTTTCTGTTTGTTAACCTCCCATTTTAGATATAAATATAATAATAATGTACAAAATAATATTTTCTTTATTTACAAAAACGGGATTTTCTTTTTTTTTTTCTTCCAAATAGATCATACTTCAATTTACATATATGTACACAAACACACACGATTAATTATCTAGTAAGGAAAACAAAAAATGTACAACAACCACCACAACAAACGAGAACAAGTTTGAGAAAGATTAATATGAGAATAAGAAAAAGTATTTTGCTCCAGAATTTTGAAAGATAATCATTACCGGTGTGATTTTTTTCTGAATGATTACGTAATGGAATGGATACATATGCACAACGAGATTTTTGACATGAGTCACTTGTATTACGTGCACCTAATGGACATGGAATTAATTTATTTGGTAAACCTGTTCGACGATCACGTCCCATACACATCCAAACTTCTTCTAATTCACATTTGGAATTACAATTAATAATTGCTGTTTGGTTAAGTAAAGAGACAAGATAATTTAGACCGATTTTTTCTCCAGCATAACGTTGAATATACTAAAGAAAAATATGTAATGATCTATTAGAGATGATAAATGTCGTTTATGATCGAAACAAAATGTTATTAATAGCAACAAAACAATCCTAGAGAATAGAGAAACAAACAGAAAGTGATCATCTGTGTTTAGTCTAGCATTATCTCATAAATTTCTATGTTCAATTAACGAAATAATTTATCCTTTCATTTCGGATATGAGAATATTGTATCCAGATTTTTCCTCTTTCATAGAGACTATATAAAACTCCGGAAGGGCGAACTCGATCTTCGAGGTTGCATCGTTCTCTCGACCAAAATATGGAATAGGGCAATAAGTAATCGACCTTGAGGAGTCGTGTAGGATAGACATTTAATCGACACGTTCTTTTCATTTCCCTATGACAACACATATCAGAACAGATGGGTCAAATTAAATAATGAATATCTCCATTCGAATAAGCTTTTCTTGAAATAACGACATCTATATTCAAATAAACAATCGATGCAAATATCATTACCTCATAAGTTAAACTACCCGGTTGTGTAACTATCTCAACTAAATCGAGCATATGAGATAAATAATTCGAAATATTATTTCCAAATGATGATGAACAACATGAACCTAAGATAAAGGAAATATTCGATTCTTTCCGAATAGATTTATTTTATATACCATGTTTAGTCCATTCATGATTGATAAATAAATTGAATTTATTTAAATATCCTGGTGCAAGAATTTTCAATCGTTCTCGTTCAGGTTCAAGAATAGTTGTTCCATTAACAAGACATTGTTCGATATTTTCACTTGATAAACATAATTCATAATTTCCTTGAGTAAAATCACTTCGAGAAGTATTTTTCCATGGACATAAATTTCCATTTATATGACATGATGACCAATCTTTATGTTCGGATGAACAAAATTGTGGCCAACCTTGATAATTACCTTTCGTTGAAAATGTTGGCCAAAGACCATGTAAAACTAAACGTTCACTAGCCGGTTGATCAACATCGGTATATGGTGAACAAAAATAACGTAATAGATCACGTGTTTCATTGTATATCAATGGACAACTTGATGGTGGCCAATAAAGACTGAGAATATAATAAGAAAAATAATTATCATCAACACCTGTTAAACCACCATTAAATTCAAGAGGAGATTGTTGTTGAGCTGGTGGAGATGATTTACAAAAATCATCACCTAAACAAAATCAAATCGATGATCAAGAAATATTCAAAGAAGAAAGAAACGAACCGGTTTTTATTTGACATCGTTTATTTGTGTAACCACAAAGACCAATTGATTTATTACGAAAATTACACAATAATTCTGTTGTTTGATTTAAACACCAATAATCAGGTCCTCGTAAACAAGGAATTGTTGAATAATTTAATCGACCAAAACAATGACCAATAAAGAGAATACATATCAGACATAATACAAAATAGAATTGTTTCAATAGCACCATTAGATGTATATCAAATAATATAATACATTTTAGACATATTGAGATTTTTCAACTAATTATAACGAGAAGAAGAAAAATAAATATCATGTACTACTTAACGATTTTTAGACTACATGGGAATGAACAATCTGTCGATAACAAAACAACAAAGACAGGTGCCATAGATTGATCATTCTTCACATCTCCTCCGTTTATCATCCAACCATCAATGTCAAATGTCAGCTGATTAATCTCTGAGTCATATTTACGCAATTTTATTTACAGCGCCATCTTTCTGCGAATGTTTTCCGATTATTTTATTGAAACCGCTATTCTTCCCAACAAATATTCTTTTTTTCTTTTTTTGAATATTAAAAAAAATGACAGAAAGTTTTTATTAATCTTTTATTCTCTTATTCAAAAAAAAAGCAAAGCATTGCCTATGCCTCCTTATTGATGTTTTATCAAACACAAACAACATCAGAATGACAAGATGGCGAGACGAGAAAAATCTCTCTCTTCTTTCGATATATTTTTTTTTCAATAAAGAAGGAGAGAGAGAAAGAGAGAGAGAGAGATAGACCAGACAAGAAAGCAAAGTGGGGTCTTGTAAAATGAGTCACAGATTTATTCTCTCTTTTTCTATATTTTTGGCCTTGTCCAGTATTAGAAAAAAAATGAGGTTCATGAGTTCAAAAAAAAATCTAACCTCAATTAAAGATCAATTTGTGATCTTTCTTTTTAAAAGAAAAGATAATTTCAATCACAAAACTTCTATTGTGTCATACCTCATTTAACTCCTCAGAATTCAAGGAATAATTTTCTTATGATCATTTTTATTCTAGATGTAATGATATTTTCATAAAGAAACAAGTTCTTAATGTTAGATGATTTGTTTTATTTTTCCTTAGTAGGTTTAATACAATAGAAATATTTTCGAATTATTTTCTTTTATTTCTAGCGATCTTCAAAATCATGAGTCAGGGTCGATCAATTATCGACATTATTCAGTAATGATTATTTCTTTTTCGTTCTTCAATTAAACTATTTGTCTATTCTAGAGATCCAGCTGCTCTCGATGCTTTTCTTCGTTCATCAGCTAAATCTGTAATAAATTCATTTCTTTTCTCAATTTCTAACGTATCCCTTCTTCTTCTAGTCAACCAATTCTCCTGGATCTCAACGAATATCGACCAATGTTAATGAACAAAATCGCTTAACAACAAATCTAAATTCAAATGGAAATAATATTTATAATCAAAATACAACAAATAATACCAATGTGCAAATAACACAAAATACCTATAATTTCAATACGAATCCATCGCTAACCAATACACCACCACCACCACAACAACAACAACAACTAGCAACGAATGATACAACACGAGTACTTAATCAAACAATTGGTTCACAAACAAATGTTAATGTTATTTTAAATCAAACAGTTATTCAACAACAACAACCAACTGTACAAACGACAAGTACAGCAAATCAACAACAAATGGTAGCGATTAATATCAATGGAAATCAAACTTTGATACCATTGAGTATGTTTACGAAACTTTTACAACAAAAATATTCGTCAACACAACAGTCGACAACAAACGTAAAGATATTCGATTTGATATTTTTTTTGAATCAATCGATTTGTATTATTTTAGCCTTCAACAGTCACAAATGTTACTCAACAAACGCCACCAACACAAATTATACCAAATGGTTCGACTTCAAATAGTAAATAATTTATGTTCATTATTTAAAACTTTTTTTGTTTTGTTTTTTCAGCTACCGGATCTATTCTTCTACCGAATTCTTCAAATAATCCATCTCCGGTAGGAACAACCCTTCGATTTGTTCGTCCACCTAATACACCAACGACGACGACGACAACTAGTAGTCCGACATCAAAGTATGATTTCATTAATCAAATTTCAATATCTCACAATTGAATTCTTTCTAGTATAATGATGATGACTAGTGGACAACGATTATCAACTCCAATCCTATCTAGACCTCAAACCGGTAATATAATTGTTCAAGTAACAAATAACGAAAGTCTACAATCAAAATTGCTTGATAAAAGTAAAACGAATTCTTTCTCTCCATTGATTTACCTACTTTTGATAGATTCATCTGTATCAACGAACAGTGATTTAACAACTCAATTAATGAATGATCTTCAAGCGAATGGTAAAGGTAAGAAAAAATATTTGTTTGTCTTCATTTTTGGAAATTTTGCATTGATCTAGATCCCGAAAAACAAATCGGTTTAATCGATACATATTTATCTCGAATGCATTCATCAACTGAAAAAGATTTAGAATTCTCTAAACGTATCATTCGTTATCGAGAAACTCTATCACATTCAGTTGAACAAGCACGAATCAATGGTCAACATCGACAACGTTTACTTGATCAATCTACAACACTCAATACATTATCATCAAATCCATCTATAAAACGTGAATCACCAATAGTATCAGCCACAGGAACAACACCGACAACAACGACGACGACAGCAATAGCAGCAGCATCACAACAGAAATTAAATGGTACAACACTTATACAATTACCACTGGCAAAACAAGATGAATTGCTCAATGCTGTGTTGAAGAAGCTTCGGCATGTTAATTTACCTGATTTACAGGTAAATTTTATTGTTTTTTATTATTATTATTGAAGACAGTTTGCCTTTTTTTTTTGAAATATAGGCGCAAGGTATTTTACCAATGGAATTAACATTTGAACAAAAACTTCAAATACAAAAATTAGATATGCAAATAGCTGCATTACCTATTGATAAACAACAACAATTTGCTCGAGGACAAAGAGAATTAGTACCGAAATATCTCGCCAAAAATGCAGCTAGTGGACTTAATACAACAACAACATTAACTGTGGTTTGTTTCAAAAGAAATTAATTTAGAAAAACTTCAGAAAGAGATTCTCGAGAATAGATAAAATCCGCTATAGATATCTCTCCAACGTTGTTGAATTTCTGAAAGTCATTTTTTTTTCTTCTTCTCTTCTAGAATCCTCGAACAAAAATTCTCCTGGGTGCTCCACCTGGTTCCGCCGCCACACTAAATAACGCCAATGCTAATACGACACGTTCTTTACGTATATCCAGTGCTGATTTGTAAGTCTCTTTTTAATGATTCACATTTGAATTTGACTCTATTAATTCATAGAATCGGTCAACAATTACGTAAAGATCAAGCATATGTATTAAAGCCAGATTTTAAATCACGGTTCTTAACACGTGGTGATGCGATAAAACGTTTAACACGTTATCATGTATTTACTAAACCAGCACCACCAGCTTATGAACCAACAGAAGATGAATGTCGACAATGTAAATAACAAGCAAACATTTGATTGACTCGATAATTCCTTTGTTTTTTCTTTCAGTCGATGAATCATTTGAAATCGAAGCTAAACGTTTATTAACCGTCAGTGAACGTATCAATGAATCGATATCACGATTTGGGATATGTAATGATCAAGTAATTGAATTGAAAATCAAAATTTAAAATATTTGTTTGGAATATTTTTAGTTAAATAATGAATCTTATGATAAATATTTATTCGAAAAAATGCGATTAGATGATCTTCGTGAACAGTTAGAAGTTGATAAAGCTAATTATGAAACAAGAAAAAAACGTGCTATAGATGTTGAAACTAAATATCAATAAAAAAACAAATTTTTGCAAAAAAAAATCTTTTTGTATTTTAGATCGACCTGTTGCTGTTCCAATAGTTGATGAAACAATATCTCCACCTCCTTCTACGTA
>Ga0116231_10014038_pt1 | contig 10954 bp, 8 predicted proteins | sample S1TSphgellanicum_2_FD_89695 | JGI IMG/M metagenome (GOLD analysis project Ga0116231, IMG submission 89695) | Host-associated microbial communities from peat moss isolated from Minnesota, USA - S1T2_Fd - Sphagnum magellanicum MG | ecosystem: Host-associated > Plants > Peat moss > Unclassified...
TATGCCCGTCAATCGCTGAAGGTACCCGCGCGGCAAGTTGATCTCTCTGCAGCGGATCTCGCCCGGTTCACTGCGGAAAAAGTGAGAATTGAGCGGGCTCTAGCGCTGTATACCGAACCGCCACCCGAGTCGCTACGCCTGCCCCCACCGGTCCCCGGCCGGCGCTCGAGCTCATTCGGCACGCGGCGCGTGTTCAACGGCGAGGCCCGCAACCCGCATGGCGGCATGGACATCGCGGCGCCCGCGGGCACGCCCGTCGTCGCCCCCATTGCGGGTACCGTCATCGATACGGGCGAGTATTTTTTCAATGGCAACACGGTCTTTCTCGACCATGGGCGCGGACTCATCAGCATGTATTGCCATCTCAGCGCAATCGACGTGACGCCCGGACAGCGCGTTTTGGCGGGTACGCGTCTCGGCGCAGTCGGTGCGACCGGCCGCGTGACCGGCCCGCATTTGCATTGGGGACTCGCTCTGAACCGCACCTGGGTGGACCCGGCGCTGTTCGTGCGAGACCCCGTCCGCTAGCCCAAATTCTCGAGGGCCGCCGGAACCGTCGCCGCGATCGCGGCCGGACTTGGGTTAGGTGCGGACAATGCGGCATGACGCATCCGAGCGCTATGCTCTTGGACGGCGGCACCGGAGGGTTGCATATCCACCTGACCTTGAAAGAACGCGCCTTCGGTAATGCCGACGCGCGGCGCGAATACGTTGCCCTTGACCTTGGCCGTTGAGCGGATATTCACCGATTCAGTGGCATACAAATCGCCCTCGACCTTGCCGTCGATCACGATCACGCGCGCACGGATGTCACCCTTCATCGATCCTTCGGTACCGATGGTCAGGCACTGCGTGTGCGTGATGGAGCCCTCGACGCTGCCCTGCACGATGAGATCTTCCTGAGCCGAGAGTTCGCCGCGAAAGCGCAAGGTCGCACCCAATACCGATGCGCGGTGCACGGGCTCCGCCGCACGCGGCTCGGCGGCTCTCACCTCGGGACGAGCTTCGGGTGCCTTGCTCTCAGGGGGTCGCGGCGCCGCAACGGGCGTGCGCGGTTCGGCCCGCGGTTCGCGAGGTTCGGGACGGCTCGAATTGGCGTTGAACATGGGATCCTCTCCGTCTTCGGGTTTTTTGAACCAAGCCATCGCTACGCTGCGGTGCTGGAAGGTTTGACCACACGCGGCGCGTCCGTTCTCAGGGGCAACTGCGCTGCTTTCTTGCCGTCCATGTCGATGTTGCCGCTGAAGCTCGCGCCTTCCAGAATGCTGACGACCGGCGCATAGATATTGCCGATGACCTTGGCCGTCTCCTTGACGAAGATGGCTTTTTCGGCCTGTAAATCGCCTTCGACGGTCCCCTCGACGATGATGAGCTGGGCACGAATGTTCGCCTTGACGGTGCCTTGCGTACCGACGGTCAAGCGCTGCGTGTGCGTGATGGAGCCTTCGACCCGGCCTTGAATCAGTAAATCTTCCTCGGCGGTCAAGTCGCCCTTGAAGAACAGAGTCGGACCGAGAATGGACGCGCGGTCGGCTGGGCCGTTGGGGGAATTACTCATCGCGATTTCTCCAGGAATTCAAGGGGTGGGACGGTTTCGAGAAGAGTACCTTGCATAATCCCCTCTTTAGTGCGAAGTCGATCACGAAACCATCACGCCACACACCAATCCTATTCGATACTTTCGCCGTGCTGCGAAATGTCCAAACCCTCGCGCTCCTGTTCCTCGGTCACCCGCAGCCCGATGGTCTTATCGATCAGCAACAGCAGAATGTAGCTCACGACGAACCCATACACCACCGTGACGGCGACGCCCTTGGCCTGGGTCAACACGGATCCATCGGCACCGCTGATCTCCTTGCTCGCGAAGACGCCGGTCAGCAAGGCGCCCACGATGCCGCCGATGCCGTGGACTCCGAAGGCATCGAGCGAATCGTCATAGTTGAAGAGGTGCTTGAGCGAGGTCGCCGCGAGGTAACACACGACCCCGGCGATGAGCCCGATGATCACCGCCGGCGTGGGGCCGACGAAACCCGAGGCCGGCGTGATCGCGACCAAGCCTGCGACGGCGCCCGATGCAATGCCCAGCACGCTCGGTTTTCCCTTGCTCACCCACTCGGCAAACATCCACGCCAATGCCGCCGCGCCGGTCGCCATCTGCGTCGCGAGCATGGCCATGCCGGCGCGCCCATCGGACGCCGTGGCCGACCCTGCATTGAAACCGAACCAACCCACCCACAGCAACGATGCTCCGATCAAGGTGTAGGTCAGGTTGAATGGTGGCATCGCCTCTTTCCCGTAGCCCAGGCGCTTACCGATCACCAGACAGCTCGCGAGGCCGGCGACGCCGGCATTGATGTGCACGACCGTACCGCCGGCATAATCGAGCACGCCACCCGCGCTCAACCAGCCGGTGGGCTCCCATACCATGTGCGCGATAGGCGCATACACGATGAGCGACCACAACGCCAGAAAGACCAGCATGGCCGAGAACTTCATGCGATCGGCGAACGCGCCCGCGATCAGCGCCGGGGTGATGATCGCGAACGTCATCTGAAACATCGCATAGACGGTTTCGGGAATCGTCAGCGCGAGATGTGAGACCGTCAATTGATTGCTCGTCTCGCCATGGATATAAGCCATACCGTTGAACAGCGCACGCGTGGAGCCGCCGATGAATCCGTTTCCAGGCGTGAATGCCCAGGAATAGCCGATCACCCACCAGAGCAGCGTCACCAAGCAACAGCACGCAAAACTCTGCATGAGCGTCGCCAGCACGTTCTTCTTGCGCACCATCCCACCGTAGAAAAGCGCAAGGCCGGGTATGCACATCATCAGCACGAGCGCGGTCGACGTGAGCATCCAAGCGGTGTCACCCGCACTGATCTTGTCCGCGTCGATGATGATGGGTGCCGTGGGCGCGGCCGCCGGGGTCGCGGCCGCAGCCGGCGCAGCCGCGGCTGCAGCTGCCGTATCGGCCACCGCCGCATTCGTCGGTGCGGCGCCGGGCGCATCGTCTGCCCATGCCGAGGCTACGGCTCCGGCCAGAACGCCGAACAAAACCAGTCTAGACAATCTACTCATCAGTGCGAATCCCCTGTTACTTTTTTAAATTGCGCTGGCATCCCGGTCGCCCGTGCGAATGCGTACGACTTGGGCCAGGTCGAATACGAAAACCTTTCCGTCGCCGATCTTCCCGGTCTGCGCCGCCTTGACGATCGCCTCGACGACCGCATCGACCGACGGATCATCCACCGCGATCTCTATCTTAACCTTGGGGATGAATTCCACCGCATATTCGGCGCCGCGATAGATCTCCGTATGACCCCGCTGCCGGCCGAAGCCGCGGACTTCGGTGACGGTGACGCCTTGCACGCCCGCTTCGCTGATGGCATTGCGAACGTCGTCCAGCTTGAAAGGCTTGATGATCGCCGTGATGAGTTTCATTGAACTTATCCTATAGCTCGCCGTCTGCAGACCCTGGGTGTGGCCGCGATGCAGCACCCAGCGTGCCATCGGCTCGGACTCTAGCGTGATCAGCGAGTTATCGGCTATGGCGACATCGATTAAGAAATCGTCTGCACCGTACGAGCGCGCTCAACTTTGCGCATGCATTGATTTGAGGCGCGAACGGCCGGTCATTTGAGCGATAGCTCCAATCGGACCGCACCATCGCTTGCGACCGCCTTGTCGTTGGCCACCAGAAAGACGCGTTCCGGAGCCACCTGCGGATCGGACAGCAACGCCTGCTGCAGAGCCATGGCGCGGCGTTGGCCGAGGGACTGGAGTTCGTCATCCCCGACGACGACGTGTTCGCGTAGCGCTATGCTCAGGAAGTCGCGCTTGGCCGCGATGATGTCCGGTTTGGATTTCAAGCGGGTCACGGTCTCGGGAAATCGAGGCTGAGCGCCGAAAGCGGTGGCATACAGTTTCGACAGCACCCCGACTTGCGTCTCGGGATCGAGTCGATCAAAGGTCGGCGCGGTTCCCGCCGGCGTCTGTGCGCCGCCGGCAGCCACAGCGGCGCGCAGCTGCGCATCGAACAGCACCGCGCGCAACGCCGGGCGATCCAATTCCGGCACCACGGCGATGGGCACGTCGATTTTCAGCTGGGGCCGCTCGATCAGCGCCCGAGCCACCGTCTTGGCCTTGTCCATGGCCGGCGCATCGAGCGTAGCCATCCCCGGTTCGAAATCGATGAACTGCAGGTCCGGGCCGCCACCGAACAGCGATCCCAGCAACTCGAATGGCGCGGTGACGGCACGCTCCACAATGTCGATGAGGACTTTCCCGAACAGCGGTCCGAGCCGGAACTCGGGATCGTCCAGGGACCCGCTCACGGGAATGTTCAGGTCGATCACGCCATTGCGGTCTTTGAGCAGCGCGACCGCGAGCTTGACCGGCAGCGCGACGGCCTCCTTGCTCACGGTCTTTTCCCCGAATTCAAGTTGTTCCACCACGATGTGATGTTGCGCGTCGAGCCTGCGGCCATCGACCTTGTAGTGCAGTTCGGTGCTGAGCTTGCCCTTCGCGATGTCGTAACCGGCGAACTTGCCCGAATAGGGATCCAAGACCGGCAGAGAAATGTTGCGAAAACTCATGGTCACGTCCGCATACGGCGTCCCGAGCAGGTTCACGTCACCGGTGATGGAGACGGGCGAGAACGTATCCAGCGCCCCCGTGAGGTCGACCTTGGCGCGCGCGCCCGGTGCCGACGACAGCGCGACCACCGTACCTTCGAGCTTCTGTATCCCGGTCGCGAAATTCGGTTCGATCGAGAAGTCCGCGAAATCGGCCTGACTCTCATGTATCACGACCTTGCGAATCGACATCGGCATGACCGAGGCTGTGGCTGCAGCGGGCGATTTACGCGCCCCCACGGCTGCGGTCATCGGTGCATGCGCGGCGCCGGCGGGCGCGGCCAGCGGGATTTTCAGAACGCGTTTGACGTTCCTGCTCGCATCGGATTCGATGATGACGCGCGCATAGAGCCGACTGGCCAAGATTTGGTCGATGTTCAGGTGATCGGGACCCTGACTATAGTCGAGCCCAAGAATGTCGAGACGGTCCCAATTGATGAAATCATCCTGGAGCGCGTCATCCACGGTGTGCAGTTTCAGGACGCTGAGGTTGCCGGTGAATTGCAAGGCGGGCAACTTGCCCACGGCACCGACATGAACATTGCCATCCACGCCGAGCGTGCCGCCGAGCAGCGTCATCGCCGTCTGCTGGGCGATATACGGCTGCAGCGCATTCAACTCGACGTCCTTGAGATTCACGCGCAGATTGGCGAGCACCGGCTTCATGGTCACATTGCCGCTGACCGCCACGGAGCCGCCGCCATTGACCCGCGCGCCGAACGCCACGGTCACGGGTTTCGCCAAATCCTGGCTGGCGCCGGTCACCTGCAACGACCAGGGCGCCAACAGCAAACGCGCGGCGGGCTGCACGGTCCGATCCTCCGCCGAAATGCTCGCGTCCTCGGCATCGAACTGCCCCAGATCGAAAACCCATGCTGGGCCCGGCGACCCGCCGCTGGACGTCACGGCGGGGGCGGTCACCTTGGCGGGGGCGGCGACCGGAGTGCCCGGAGCCGACGGAACCGGCGGCGCGACCAGCTTCTGCAGATTCACGCTGCCGTCCGCATCGCGCCACGTCGTCAATTGCAAGCCGCGCAGCTCGACGCGCTCCACATGCGCCTGCCGCTTGGCCACATCCACGGCCGTCCCGGTGACGATCAAGGAAGGCACGGTGATCCACGGTGCCGGCAACGGCAACTGCGCCTGATCTGGCGCAGGCCCCGGCACAGGTGCAGGTGCAGGTGCAGGCGCCGCCACCTTCGGTCGCACCGTCAGATTCGTCAGGGCAATGCGGGACACATCGACTTGCAGGTTTTCGCTGCCGGCCTCCTTGAGCGAAAACCGGTAGCCCGCGGCCACGTCGATCGAGCCCGAGTCGATGACGAAATTCACCTGGTCCTGGAGATATTCCCACAGCGTGTGCGCGAGCAAACCATCGATCTGAAATTCGCCGTCGGACTCGATCGGGTCCACCGACAGGTGTCCGTGCCACTTCACGCGCTCGCCGAGTTTCGAGGCTCCCGTGAACGTAAATCGGCCACCCTCCACCCCGGTGCTGAAATCGCGCAACTCGAAGTCGATCGGTTCGAGCCGTGCCGCGAAGATATCGGGCCGGCTCCGGTCTTCGTAAGTCAGAAGGCCCCGTGACACCTTGAACGAGTCGATTCGCAAGGCCGGCAGCGGGTGGCTGTCATCCTGAGGCGTGGGTGTAGCAGGCTTGGGGTTCGACGCGCGTTTCGGCCGCAACTCGAGCAGATTGAGCACGCCCTCCTTAGACACCACCGCACTGGCGAAGGGGGCCGTGATGGCGATGTTGCCGAACGTGTAGGCTCGATGCCAGATCGAAGACACCCGGAAATCGACGTCCAGCCGCTCAAAGCCCAGCAATTTCTCGCCATGCGCGCCCGCCAGCGCAAAATCGTCCACGCTCGCCCGGAACAGGAACGGATTGATGTGCACGGCGCCCACCGTCGGCGTGACGTCGATGATTTGCGGCAAATCCGCGAGCAGAGCAGAGCGGACCAGCCGCGGGGCAACGATGAAGCCGGCGACCGCGTAGGCCGCGATCAAAGACGCGACCGCGGCGCCAATGACGAAGCCCTTTGTTTTCACGAGTTGCAGCAAAGCGATCCCAAGCCGTCAACGCGACTTTAGGTCGAGAGTTTAGCAGCTCGCAAACATTCAACGCTTGTTGCGTTGGATCAGCCGCTTGCGCTTGCGCACCTGCCGGGGCGTCAACGGATTACGCTTGCCCGCGAATGGATTGACCTCACCCTTGAAGATCACGCGCACGGGCGTTCCCATCAGGTCGAACGCCTTGCGGAACACGTTGACCAGATAGCGCCGGTAGGCATCCGGCACGTGATCCGTTTGATTGCCATGCACCACGATCACCGGAGGATTCTGGCCGCCCTGATGCGCGTACCGCAGCTTGATGCGGCGCCCGCTGACCAACGGCGGCTGGTGGCTCTCGATCGCAGCCTCGAGCACGCGGGTCAGCTCCGGCGTGCCCATGTCGCGCGTGGCGGCGGCGTACACTTTGCGAACCGCCGCGAACAACTCACCCACGCCGCTGCCGTGCCGTGCCGAGATGAAGTGCAGGGGCGCAAAATTCGCGAACTCGAGCTGCATTTCCACCTGTTGCCGGATCAGATCGCGCTGCTCGGTGGGAATGTTGTCCCATTTATTGACGGCGAGAATCAAGGCGCGGCCCTGTTCGATCACCGTGCCCAGCAAGCTCGCATCCTGAACCGCGACATTGTCGTGCGCATCCATCACCACCACCACGACATGAGCGGTCTCGATCGCCTGCAGCGTCTTGATGACGCTGAATTTCTCGACCGCCTCGTCGACCCGCGAACGGCGGCGCACACCGGCCGTATCGATCAAGGTATAGCGTTCGCCATCGCGCTCGAACGGCACGAGCACCGCATCGCGCGTCGTGCCCGGTTGATCGAACGCCACCATGCGATCCTCGCCCAGCAGGCGATTGATCAACGTGCTCTTGCCGACATTGGGCCGACCGATGATGGCCACCTTGATGCCGGTATTCTCCGGGCCGTCTTGGGGATCCGCCGCGAGTCCCGCGAGCGCCGCTTCGAGCAACGAGATCACGCCCTGGTCGTGCGCCGCCGCGATCGGGTGCGGCTCGCCGAGCGCGAGCCCGTGAAAATCCGCCACCGCGACGTCGGGATCGAAGCCTTCGGTCTTGTTGACGGCCAGCAGCACCGGCTTGCCGCTGCGGCGTGCGAGCCGCGCGACGAACTCGTCCTGCGGCGTGACGCCGGCGCGGCCGTCCACCAGCACGATCAACCGGTCCGCCTCGGCGATGGCGCGCTCCGTTTGGGCCACCATCAGACTCTCGATCATGTCGGCGTTTTCGACCAGGCCGCCCGTGTCCACCACGATGCACGGCACGTCGGTGCGCCGTGCGAATCCATACTGCCGGTCGCGCGTCAGCCCCGGCCAATCCGCCACCAACGCATCCCGTGTGCCGGTCATCGCATTGAACAACGTGGATTTGCCGACGTTGGGCCGGCCGATCAATGCGACGACGGGCAGCACGCCGGCCCTTACTTCTTTTTCTTCTTTTCCGGGGCCGGTGGCGCGGGCGGCGCGATCGGCTCCGTGGCGGGTGCCGAGACGCCCGGCGGTTTGGCGGCGGCGGGATCCGCGCGGTAGGCCGCGAGCTTGCCCCCCTCGTCCAGCACCACGACGGTGTCGCCGAATGCGACGGGCTGACTCCCCACGCGGAATTTGGCCACCCGTTCGCGCGCCACCAATGCGCCGGTGCTCTTGTCGAGCCAATGCAGATAACCCTTGTAGTCGGCGACCACGACGGCGGTCGTGGTCTCGACCGGCGTCGTCAGCGCCCGCAGTTTCAGCCGATCGTTGCGCCACAATTCCGAACCGTCACGCTGGCGCATGGCCACCACGATGCCGTCCGTCTGCGTCACGTAGAGGTTCTCCTCATCGACGTTGAGCCCACGGTAGCTGGACATGTCGTGTGCCCACCAGATCTGACCCGAGTCGATGGCCAGCATGGCGGTGCGTCCCTGAAAACCCGCCGCAAACACGTTGTCGCCGACGACGCGGACCGCCGAATCGACGTCGACCAGCCGGTCGAGTTCGGTGCGGCCGTGCGGCGAGGCGAGAGCCGTATCCCAGACCGTGTCGCCGGTGTTCAGATTCACGGCCATCACCTTGCCATTGTCGAATCCGCTGATGGCGAGGTCCCCCGCGATGACCGGAATGGCCGTGCCGCGCAAGCTCAACTTCGGCACCTGTTGCTCGACCGACCACAGCTCCTTGCCAGTGGCGGATTCCAGGCCGTGCAGGCGCCCATCGACGGAGCGCATCACCACGATCTTCTCGCCGATGGCGGGTGCGGACAACAGCTCCGAATTGACCCGCGTGCGCCAGCGCTCTTTGCCGGTCGCCGCATCCAACGCGACGATCGTTCCCTTCGTCGAGGCGACCACGACCAGACCGAATCCCGCGGCCGGGCCCGCCGACAATGGCAGCTTCAACTTCTTGACCCAAACCTGTTTGCCCGCTTCCGCGCTCAACGCGATCACTTCGCCCTTGTGGGACGCGGCGAACACCACACCATCGTCCAAAGCAGGCCCGAGGCCAAGACGCAGCACGATTTGTTTCTTACCGCCGCCGACGTTGTCACCCCAAATCTTCTTGACCGGCAGCGTGCCCTCATACTTGGTCAATTCCGCCGGCGGCTCGACGTCCTTATCCTTGCTGCAACCGGCCAACAGCAACAGCGCCACGAGTCCGAAGCAAAGCAGTGAGCGCATCAGGGTTTGGCCTTGTTCGGAGCGGTCACGGGCACCATGGCGGTCGGCGGCGTCGGCGGCACGCCCAAATCCGCAATTTTCAGCTGCAGCAAGCCGGCCTGCGCACCCGCCCCCTCCGCGCTGCTCAAGGCAGCCTTGTATTCGGTCAGCGCCGAATTGACATCCTTCTTGGCAAGGAAAGCGTCGCCGCGCACCTCATGGTAGAGGGACGCGAAGGCACCCGGAGTATCTTCCGCCAGGGTCTTGATGGCGTCGTCCGGTTTACCCTCGTCGATCAGCACCCGGGCCAGGCGCAGGCGCGCAACGTGCCGCAGCTCCGTATCCTTCGACTGGCTCATGACCTGCGTCAGCGGCGCAACCGCGCTCGGCGGCTGGCCCGCGTCGACGAACAGCCGTGCGAGCGCAAGCTCGGCCTGATCGGCATACGGTGAACTCGGGAACTGTTTGATGAGACCCTCGGCGATGTTGCGCGCCTTGTCGCGATCATTGCGGTCGAGCGCGGACGCCAACTCCGCGAACTGCGCCGACGCGCGCAGCGCCCGCTCGTTGCGCGAGCTGTCCACGTACCGGTAGCCGACCAATGCCACGATGCCGAGCACGACGCCGGCGATCACCCACAGTCCGTTTTCGACGATCCAGCGTTTGACGGCCTCCCATTGTTCATCGTCGGTCAAAAATTCTTCAGCCATGACTACTCCGCTACCCCCCGCCCTTTCAGACCCAACAACATGCCCAAGCGTTCAGTGATTCGATCGAACGCGCAGTCTTCCTGCTCCGACTCCCGGCGCAGATCCTTCAAGGACACGACTCCGCGCGCCATTTCATCGCCGCCCAGCACGAGCGCGAACCGCGCGCCGCACTTGTCGGCACGCTTGAACTGAGTCTTGATGCTCCCGCCGCCGAGATTGATTTGCAGCCGCAGATCGGGCCAGGCGTCGCGCAATCGCTCCGCGAGTTCGAAACCCTTGATCTCGGTGTCGTCCCCGGCCAACACCACGTAGACGTGCGGCGCATCGCGGACGGCAGCCAGGCCCTGCTTGTCGAGCAACATGACGATGCGCTCCTGCCCCATCGCCCACCCGATGCCCGGTGTCCGCGCCCCGCCCAATTGTTCGACCAGCCCGTCGTAGCGGCCGCCCGCGCACACCGCGCTTTGCGAACCCAGTGCGTCCGTGGTCCATTCGAAGACGGTGCGCGTGTAATAGTCGAGTCCGCGCACCAGATGCGGCTCAACATGGTACTCGATCCCGGCGCTGGCAAGGTGCGCGCACAGCGAATCGAAATGCGCCTTCGATTCCGCGTCCAAAGAATCGAGCAACAACGGCGCGCCGGCAACGAGGCGCTGCATGTCGGGATTCTTGCTGTCGAGGATGCGCAGCGGGTTGCCCCTCAGGCGGCGCTTGCTATCCTCGTCGAGCGCCGCTTCGTGGGCGCTGAAGTAGGCCGTGAGTTCGTCTCGATACACGGCGCGCGACTCAGGCGTACCCAGCGAGTTGACCAACAAGCGCAAGCGGGTCAGGCCGAGCCGCCGCAGCAATCGCGCCGACAGCAGAATCATTTCCGCATCGA
>Ga0116231_10014039_pt1 | contig 10953 bp, 4 predicted proteins | sample S1TSphgellanicum_2_FD_89695 | JGI IMG/M metagenome (GOLD analysis project Ga0116231, IMG submission 89695) | Host-associated microbial communities from peat moss isolated from Minnesota, USA - S1T2_Fd - Sphagnum magellanicum MG | ecosystem: Host-associated > Plants > Peat moss > Unclassified...
CCCCCCCCCCCCCCAAATAGGCCTAAGGTATTTTGAAAAATTGGTATGTGGAAAGTTGGTTATAAATTCTCCATTTGTATTTTTCATTTATAAATTTATTGAATTATGATATTCTTACTAAATTTTGGAATGTAGGGTAATGTTAAATATTTTGGGAATGGAAAGACATATTCAGCTACTTATGGAGTTTGTAAATGTGTTTGCATTTGTGATAAAAACAAATTGAAATTTTTTGGAGTCAATTCCAAATGCAATATCTACTACATATGCTATTGTGAAAACACCACGTGATGAACTAGTTACTTGTTTTTTGAACAAATTATGAACATTTATAAATTTGCATAATAGTTGAATTGTTTCATTTGGCAAAGTTGTATTATTAGCCTGTTTTAATCATGTATTGTAGAATGCAAACTAGGAATGAATATGTCCATTTTTATTACAATCCAATAATTGTTGTTCATGAATGTGTTGAAAGCATTTATGTACAAATCTACATGTATTTCCTATGATTTCATATGTATGTTGTACATATCTTAACAATTATAACTTTTCAACATACAATATTTGCATAGTGGTTCCTAAATGTTGGTCACTTAAACATTCGTTCAAGTCAAAAAAATATTTTCATTTGATTTTGTTTATTGGAGGTCTTCATGCCAATATCTAATGGTCTCATAATCATTGGGGTCATTATTTGAATCATTCAATATTTCAATATTTTTGTCATTTTTGATGTGAGGAAGTTTAATTTGGGTGTTGTCAAGTGTATCATTTTTATTTACATTTTTTTGGGGGAAATAGGTTTTGTCATCTCCAATTACTCCTTTTTGAATTTGGTTTTACATATGTTTTTGATAGATATGAGTCCATCCAATGAACATAAACATGATAATTTTACATATGCATGTTAAATGGTACATTGTTGGGTGATTGTTTCAAATTGATGATCAAATGGTCAAATGTCGATTTTTGAGCTTTGAAGTCTATGAAATAGAAAGTAAAGGCAAATGATAATTGATATCTATTGATGTTACATGTTTTGGAGGTATTTGATTATGGTATGTGATGATGATATGGGAATTTTTTTGATATGGGTACTATTGATATTACATTTTTGGCAAACCTTGTAGGGTTATGTCTTGTGAAATGTCATTTTTTGAATGAATTCGTTTCAATCAACAAAAACAGTTGTAGGAAGGTGCATTGAATGATTTTGTTGAATCCAATGGGATTTGGTGAATAAAATTTTGAATGTAACCAAGATTTCCATTGATATTTAGGATATTGGTTTTCAACTATTATGACTTTCATTCCTTTGTATATTTTCAATAAAGGTGTTAACTTTTGAGTTTTACTAGTGGATACATTTTGTTTATGGGGTATTAAATGTCACTATATATTGTATTTGTTTTAAGTTTCAAACATTTTATTTTATTTTATTTTATTGAATTAATAGTTATCATTTGGTTATTGATTGCACTCTATATAAAAAATTCAAGTACTAAAAAGGTTGTTTTCCATGGATCATTGAATAAATTACCATTTAGAATAAAGAAAAAACGTGTTGTTAATAAGACAAAATCTAAATATGAAATCTTTCCATTTCAAAGGTTTTGTAATAGAATTACATATCTAAATGTTTTTGTTTTGTTGCATTTTAGAAGTTAATATGATGTTATTTGGATGAATGTAGTTCTCCCATATACTTTTACCTATGACTTATTTTTGGGTCAAATTTGTGGATGCAAAATTGGTTGGATGTTTGTTGAAAATAATGGTGTATAAGTGATGGGTGGAAATTGTAAAAACATTCCCATAAACATTATGTTAAATCTTCCAAATGGTAATATCTTTGATTTTATTTTTGTAATTTCAAATGCATTATAACAAGCATGGCGCAACCTACTATTGATATTTTGTTGACAATCATAATTTGAATATCAAACCAATTGTCCAATATTATTTTGGATTTGTTTTTAATTATATTTTTATCAATTGATAAAATGAATAAGGAATGGATAGTTGTCCCACTTATCAATAAAGTTGTGTTTACAATATTTATTGTAATGCAAAGCTTTTTGTCTTTGTTTGTTTTTTAAAAAATATTTTTTGATAGCTTTGATGTTTTGTGTTTTGCATATACCTACAACACCCTTTACATATTGCAATAAATGATTAATGAAATCCATTTATATGAATTTTCAAAAAAAAAAGTTAATTATTTTAATTTACATTATTATTATTATGATAATTTTTTTTGATATTAAAAGGATAAATATCATTATAATTAAAGGTCATATATTTCATGTTGTTACATAAGGAATTTTTTTTGTGTGGACTTAAAAAAATTTGTGTATTTTAGGTTTTTATGAATTATCATCAATATGTGTATGAGATTTTTTTGAACAATCATTACATCAAAATGCGTCTTAATTCACTTTGGGTTTCATTAGATTTTGAGTGAATTTAAACATTTTTACCATGGTGAAACTAGTTGACCCTTTAGTGAAAAAGGATTAATTATTATAGACAATGAACAAAGTTACTTTCAAATGAAATACAAATTACGAAACCATTTCACTTGCTAGTTAATTAACTAGGCGGTATGAAAATGAATTAAATTTAAATTATTAAATATTTAATGTAATATTTAATATTATTAATAATTTCATGATTTTTCAACCTAAGAATTATTGACATGTGTCATTATCTATGTTAGGTCAAAAACCTAACCTAGGTACATAGGCCATGTAATCAACCTAAATAAACACTTAATTTTAGGGAACTACATAAGAAAATATTCGATCAACATTGTTGACTATAAATACACCATTTAAGTACACACACTTTTACCATCAAACCACCACGCTTGTTGTGATAATGTGTTACATTACATTTTATTTATCAAATACTTCATTTTAAACATTACAAAAACACAAACTTTAAAAATTCATATCTTATTGAAATTTTGTCCAAATGAAATGATTAAATTTTAATTTTCAAAAACAATAATGTACATAATTACATTTATTTCCATTTGAAAATGTAAAATCGTTTCAATAAATTTTTTTTTGAATACCACTATTCAATAACATTTCAATGACCATTCTTTTGAAAAATAAAATGTTTAATAAATGGATAATGTTTTTGCTTATATAATATTATTTATGTTACACTACTTTCAACTATTATAGGGCTACTTTTCATTGTTCTAAATTATTTCACCCTACATTATTTACCACTATTTATGGTTATTTTTAAAATTTTGGCTATTTTAAATTATTTCACTTTAAGTTATTTTCAACTATTGTAAGTTTTTTTTGTTTTGTTTTGTTTTGTTTTTGTTTTTTTTGTTTATTTCACCATAGGCTATTTTTTATTATTGTAAGTTATTTTTGGTTTTTTTATGTTATTTTTTGTTATTTCACGATAGGCTATTTTCAACTATTATAATTTATTTTTTGTTATTATATATATTTTTGGTTATTTCACCATTGGTTATTTTCGACTATTGTAAGTTTTTTTTGTTATTATATGTTATTTTTAGCTATTTCACCATAGGCTATTTTCGACTATTGTAAATTTTTTTTGGTCATTTTATGTTATTTTTGGCCATTTCACCATAGGCTATTTTCGATTATTGGAAATTATTTTTGGTTTTGCTATGTTATTTTTGGATATTTCACCTTAGGCTATTTTCGACTATTGTAAGTTAATTTTGATTATTTTATGTTATTTTTGGCTATTTCACCTCAAGCTATTTTTGACTATTGTAAGTTTTTTTTTGTTTTTCTATGTTATTTTTGGCTATTTCGCTTTAGGCTATTTTTTACTATTGTGAATTTTTTAAAAAAAATTATGTTACTTTTGGCTTCTTCACCTTCGGTTATTTCACATTTTGTTATTATTGGTTATTTTAGATTATATTACCATAGGCTATTTGTGGCTATTTTATTGGTGACTATTCTTGGTTATTCTATTGGTGGCTATTTTATTGGTGCATATATATTCTATCGATGGTTATTAGTTTGGTGGTTATTGTTGGTTATTTTATTGATGGCTATTGGTGCATATTATATTTTTGCTTATATATTTTATCAATGGTTATTAGTTTGGTGGTTATTATTGCTTATTTTATTGGTGACTATTGGTGCATGTTCTATTAGCGCTTATATATTCTATCGATGGTTATTATATTAATGCCTATTGGTGCCTATTTTATTAGTGCTTATTAATGCCTATTAATGGCGATTTTATTGGGGATGATTATATTGGTGGTTATTAGTGGTTATTAATGGCGATTCTATTGGTGATTTTTATATTTGTGGTTATTAATGGCAATTCTTTTGGTGATTATTATATTGGTGATTATTAATGGTTATTGGTAATTATTTTATTAGTGATTATTAATGTTTATTAATGGTTATTTTATTTATAGTTATTAATAGTTATTCTATTAGTGACTATTGGTGGCTATTATATTAATGGTTATTAATAGTTATTTTATTGGTGGTTATCTTATTAGTGGTTATTATTAGTTATTTTATTAGTGGCTATTGGTGGCTATTCTATTGGTGCTTACTAGTGGTTATTTATATTAGGCCATTAGTGGTTATTTTATTAATGGCTATTGGTGGTTATTTTATTAGTGACTATTGGTGGTTATTGATGGCTATTATATTGGTGATTATTAATGGTTATTAGTGGTTATTTTATTAATAGCCATTGGTGGTTATTCTATTGGTGGTTACTAGTGGTTATTTTATTAATGACTATTGATGGTTATGAATGGTTATTTTATTAATGGCTATTGGTGGCTATTCTATTGATGGTTATTAGTGGTTATTTTATTAATGACTATTAATCATTATTAATGGTTATTTTATTGGTACTTATTGATGATTATTTTATTAATGGTTATTGTTAGCTATCATATTAGTCGTTATTATATTATAAGCTTTTGTTGGATTTTTTTGGCTATATTATTACAAGTTATTGGTACTTATTTTATTGTAGGGTATTTTAAATTATTTATCATAGGTTATCATTGGTTATTATAGGTTATTTTACCTCATGTCATTATATTTATTTTAGATTGTTTTAGATTGTTAGACCTAAGATAAAATAAATTATAATAACATAAAATATAATGACCTTGAATAACTTAAAATATAACTTGAAATAAAATATTTTAATTTAAAATAAAATATCTTAAGATATAGGTTAAAGTTAATTGAATAATTTAATTTAAAATAATTTCAAAAAAAAACTTATAATAAATTAGTTAAGATATTTTAAAATATGATAACATGTTATAATTTAGAGTGTAATAATGTATAATAGCATATAACAACTTAGGTTATAAGTTAGAATGATTAAAATAACTTAAAATAATATAAGATATATCATAAAATAACATAGGGTATTTAAATTAACAACATAAAAATCAACCTATTTACCACAATAAATTATAATAATGAATTATGTCAATTATTAATGAAACATGATGTTTACATAATGATATTATAGTGAAATAAGTTTAACCATGGTGAAATCACCAAAATGCAATGAACTCACTTCACTTTTAAGGCCCCATAATGATTTAAGCTAATGAATTACACCCCACTTTTGTACTAGTGAATATGGATGGTGAAGTTTTAACATCGATATATTAAGTTTGTTTTATATAAATCGATCAACATATTATTCCATTATTTGTAATTTTTTTGGTTTTCTATGATGACATCTATATCACAAATTTGAACCTATTGAAGTTTTCTAATTTTTCATATATTCAAGCCTTATAGGTTTTTTGTGACATAATTAGCCATGCAGATTATGTTGCATAACATATATTTTACTTTTATTTACATAAATGGAATAACTTATGGTATACTAGCCTATAATATAACAAAAAATAACTTAAGGTGAAATAACTTAGAATAACCAAAAAATATTTTAGAATAACACATGTGGAATAAGTTAAAATAATCAAAAATAACATAAGGTATAATAACCTTGAATGACCAAAAATAACCTATGGTGGAATAACTTAAAATATCCCAAAAAAACTTGAAATATAACAACAAAAAATAACTTAAGGTGAAATATCTTATAATAACCAAAAGTACAAAAACTTAAAAATAACCTAAGGTGATATAATCTAAAATAACCTAAGGTGGAATAGTCTAAACAAACTTAAGATATAATAGCTTAAAATATTCAAAGGTGGAATAAACAAAGCATAGGATTCACTTAAAATCTGAGCCTATGGCTTAAAATAACTTATCAACCTATGAATAATTTAAAATAGCTTATGGTAACCTACACATAGGTTAAGAAACGAATGTGCATAATAATATGCAATGGCAAATCATTCATTTAAATAGTAATCCAACAATTAAATATTTTCTCTTTAAACATGGAGGTGAAGGGAGGTTAATGTTTAAACTTTCACATTTACACCTTAAGTTGGTGGGTTAGGTGGCTACCTTAACCTAGGTGCTTAATTAGGTTAAGTTAGGTGCCTAAATGCTTAACCTAAGTTAACTATGGATTAAAATGTTAATTTAATGAATTAATTATTAATGAATTTGATTAACTATTAATGAAATCACTTGTTCATAACAACTATCCCCATTCATTGAAATGGTGGCCATTTTTATCATGATAAATTTGTCCAAGTTCATTAATACTAGTGTAGTGCTTTATGATCAGGATTGTATAAAAATATATATGAATGCTTAAAAAACATATTGATTATAAGTTTCACCTTGAACATCCAACTATAAATATGTTGTAGAAATATAAAAGTTTGTGAAAGAACCAAAAAAAATACATTCACCAATAAACTCGATATTCTTTTCAAATTTAATAACTAAAATGTGACAATTACATTTTACACCACTAGCAAAATGAAAGTTCAATTATCAAATTCCTAAATTCATATACCAAATTGCTTAAACTAATTTGGAACAAAATATATATTTTTTGTTTTCAATTTATATTTGTATTTAGAAATTTTAGATTTTCATATCAAAATATATGAATTTTATGTCATGAAAGTGTAATAACCTTGTATGTTAGAGTTTCTTTTGTTAAACATGAATTGCAAATTGTTAAGGAGTTTCAAAATATTTACATCTAATCAATTGAATTTTTTTTTGAAAACAATTGTAATTTTAGAGGTTGAAAGATGTGGTGTATAGGAGTCTTTGGATACTTGTTGCATTGGAGAGGATAATGGCACAAAATTTTCAATGTAAAAAATCAAGGAGCTTGTTGCATTATTTTGAAACAAAAATGAAAAAGAGAATTTGCAAGAATGGTAATGAAAATTTTGTAACCAACTATGGAAAGGTTGTTAAGTAGTTGGAAAAGTTTTCTTTCATTTGGTTATTTGGTTTTTGAGAACTTTGATTATATAGTTTTTAAAGCATGCATTATAACCTCTCTTTACATGGGGAACATGTTGAGAAATTAATGGGAACAACAATAATCCAACATCCCCATCTTCTCACAAAAGAAAAAAAAAACTTGGGTCTTGGGTGCATGTTATCTCATTTCATTGGTTACAAGAATTTGTTTTTTTCCTTACATGTGTTCTCGCCATTTTTTGCCTAGGCTAATGGCAAGGGCATGAACTATGGGTGTATACTCATAAAATGGGGGTACTTATTCATGCCCCTTTTACAACTTGTATACAAGGAAATTGAACAATGAAGTGTTATTGGGAACATCTTAAGGAATACATTGGGATCTTGATGGGAACATTTTTAGAACACATAGAAAGCAAAAAAATACACCCCCCCCCCCCCAAATCTAAAAGGAAAAAATTAAACCCCTTGAACTTCCTCTTTGGTTGCATGAAATTTTTTCTTCCAAAGTGGTTCATCACCATTTCCAACTTGGCCATTATAAATTGGGCATATTTCTTGTGATTAATGTTAATTATTTGTGGGTGCAAGGGGTGCATTTAAAAATAAAATAAAATCTAGGTTGAACCACATTAATTAGCCCATTGCTAATAAAATTATTCCAAATTTGGACATGATCAAGATAAAAGACTCCAAATTCAATTTTGAAATACCATACTACCATGGTACTAGTAACATTTTTTTTCAAAAAAAAGAAAAAAGCCTTGTAGAGGTATTGGATTTATTTTTAAAATTCTCATAATAGTTTTTTTATTGGTATGAGATATTTCTTTAAACTTTCATGATAGTACAATTTTAGTTTTAAGGTCCAAGGATGATTTGTTGATAGGTATGTGTAGAAAGCTTAAACCAAAAATTTGACTAAATTTTAAAATATAAATGCTCAATATTTTTCAACATTGGCCTAAAATTTATGAGTCGCAAACCTTTGAACATTCTAATGTTAAAAGCCTTGTTCAATCAAGATGATTGTACTCAATTTTTTTGAGGCTTATGAAATAATTCTCTTTTTTTTCTCAAATAGATAAAAAAAGTTTTTATTTAATTATGAAATAATTAAAAAATCAAAACCAATGATAGGTGTGTTTCACGACCGCCGGTCAAGCATATCGGGTCAACTTGAGCATACCAACTAAACACCGTGGCTAAATTGATTTCCATATCTTTCCGTCTCTTTATTTTATTAATAGTAGTTTCACATCCATCTATGTTTTACCCCATATTTCACAAGACCAAATTTCATGGCATCATTTTAAGAACCAAGTTCATGTGTCAATTAGACATTTTGTTGTTGATCAATTTTCAAGTATTATTTTTCATGCTCTTTTTATATGACATATGTGTTCAAATTGTATTTTGAGGCATAGTGAAGGAATTTCCCATAGACCCAAAATACAAAAGTAGTTAATGGTAGCCTTGTCCCCTACATGACATTAATCACGGAATTGAACCAACTTAAGGTTTATTACTTTAAAAGTTTAATCTAGAGTTGGGATATATCTTTCAATAAGTTTTGTAAGTTGGAAAAGACTTGATACTCCAATTTTTTTTTTGTCATCTAGGGTTTATCAATAATGGTATGAATTTCACCAATTTCTAGACTCACTTTTCTTTTAGGAACATGAAACTGGAAAAAATAATTATTATTGGGCTACTACAAGTGCAATGGATTTGAAACAATTCCCATAAATGAATTTCATGTACAAAAAACACTTGCAAAAAGTTTAATATTTTAACATTTCACCTTCCAAACAAGCAAAACACATTTATCTCATAGCCAAAAAAATGTGTACACTCGGAAGGATGCTGTCCCTTGCAAAATTTCAACCTCTTCACCTTTTAATGAAATTAATGACCAGAAAAAGAGAAAATAAATCTACCTTGTCAATTGAAAAATGTCTAAATTTTTTCACCTATATATATAATCTTGAGTAAAAAATATAATCATTCTCAAATTTCTCTTCACTTTGAAACCCTATATTTCATATTTGCTACATCCTTTTATTGTGTCCAAATGGCACTCATTATAAATAAACCTAGCCAAAATTAAACAGCTATCACATAAAAGAAAATTAATTAATTAATTAATTTCTAATTTTTGGGGGCCTGTTCTTAAGTTTGTATTTTTTTTTTCATTATATATAATACTGTAATATATTTGTGGATGATTTTAAGGATTTGCCCTGCTGAGTGGTCAACAGAAATTTCTTGTCAACAGATTTTTCAAGATAATATGACTCATCCTCATCCTCATCTACATCCAATGCTGTGCCACGCGCATGCAGCGAGGGGGTGCCCTTCGAGGAAGGTGCGCATGGATGAAACGAATTGATTGCACACGGTGAATGAGTGGATGGATGATAAACAGTTGTAGTCTGGTGGATGAGGCTCCACATCCTCCCAAAAAAATTGCAGCGTTTGCGCAGCGTCGCGGAAGGAAGCCGAACTCCTTCCACGCAATCACATTTTCGCGTACCCTTTTTAATTATTATATTATTTCAATTATTTAAAATTTTGAATTATTTTTCGAGAAAAAACCACGAAGGGACCACTAGGGTAGTAGGTACCTGGTCCCTACCTACCTCCACATTTGGAAGGTCGCTGTTTTGTTACCGATGGTAATTTTAGTTCTCCGCGTTCAATACCGACTAAAGAACTTGGTAAATAGTGGTAAGTTGTAACTGATGGGGTAGCGGGGGGAACCCATGGGTAGTACGGCTACTAGTACGGTATTTGTACGGTCCACCCGTTATGGTTTTTAAATACCCGTTATAAAATATTTACTAATTAAAACTCTTTGTGCAGAGATCGCATTTACTGTGGGTGTAAATGACGCAGTCAGCACAAATTCAGGGAGAACACTCCCCCCCCCCCCGGCCCCCGCCAAATTATCCATATTTAGCAAATTTCTCCAGGGTTTCCTCAAATTTCCTAAAGATTCTCAAATTGAACCCTGAAATTAATTTGTTCACATTGGCTGAAACTCCCCCAAAATTCTTGAATCGTTCCAAAGTTGTTCCCATAATTCCCATTGGACATGTTCTTTATGTATGTTCCCCTATTCAATCAAATACTTTCAATGATGTCGAGTGAGGCAAGGATGTTTAAAATATGGAAAAGACTGAATGAGTTCCTTTTGTATTTTGATTGAAGGAGAAAGTAAGAGTAAGGAGAAAAACACCCCAGTCTTTTCCAATTCAACCTTTCATGAGGGAACCCAACTAAACTGACTCAATTGAGGACTAAGTGCCTAGCAAAGAAAAAGCTTGGTAGTTAAGCTTTAAATATTAAAGCAGCATTGTTCTCTAGGAGGTGAGCTTCATATATCATCTCACTACATTGGAAGGTTACCCATCCCAAAATGATTTTCAACCTAAAAGAGCTTGAATTTGAAGTTAAATCCAAGGTTGGGCAGTTATTAGGGTGGTTCTTAGGGTTCGTAAGTGTAATCCCCCCCCCCCCCCCCCCCCCCCCCCCACCCCCCCCCCCCCAACTCCCACCACAAACCCACCCC
>Ga0116231_10014042_pt1 | contig 10948 bp, 8 predicted proteins | sample S1TSphgellanicum_2_FD_89695 | JGI IMG/M metagenome (GOLD analysis project Ga0116231, IMG submission 89695) | Host-associated microbial communities from peat moss isolated from Minnesota, USA - S1T2_Fd - Sphagnum magellanicum MG | ecosystem: Host-associated > Plants > Peat moss > Unclassified...
AAGGCGGCGTAGGTAAGCTCCGGGCGGCCGGGCGCGCCGATCGCGGGGGCAGTATCCTCGCCGCGGGCGAGCAGGGCGTGCAGCGTGTCGGTGGGCAACAAAACTCTCCTTAGGAAATCAATGAATTAACAAAGGACTTTACTGCCCAGGTAATGGTCAGCCCAAACGAAACAAGTAAACCACGAAGGCACAAAGGCACGAAGGACTCCACGAAGATTTATCCTTCGTGATAGCTTTGTGCCTTTGTGCCTTCGTGGTTAATTCTTTTTTGTCCGGGAACGCGTCGTCCTGGGCATTTACAAACGAACTGATTTCTCGCTTCTCAAAAGACGATTTATCCGGATTGGGCGCAGGATGACCAGAGCCAGAATCACGACCACCACATTGGCGATGGAGCAGGCGTAAAAAACGCTGGTCCAGCTTCCGGTGCGGGATTGCAGAACATTGCCGAGCGGCACGAGAAAAACCGAAACGCCTTTGGCGGTGTAGAGCATGCCGGCATTGGCCGAGGCGTAGCGCGTTCCGAACAGGTCGGTGCAAGTGGAGGGGAAAAGCGAGAAGATCTCGCCCCAGGTGAAGAATACCATGGCGGCGGCGAGCACGAAGAGCATCGGGGTATGGCCGCCGATCGCGAGCAGCCAGTAGCTGGCGGCGCCGAGCGCGAAGGCGATGGCCATGGTGGGCTCGCGGCCGATGCGGTCGGACACGAAGCCAAAGAACGGGCGGGCCAGGCCGTTCATGACATTGTCCACCACCAGGGCGACGCTGAGGGCGGAGGCGCCGAGCAGCAGCGGGGCGTTGGCGAGGCCATAATCCTTGGCGATGGGCGCAATCTGCGCGGTGACCATGAGGCCCGAAGCGGAGACGAGGACGAACATCAAATAGAGCAGCCAGAAGACCGGCGCGGCAAGAACCTGCTTTGGCGTGGCGTTGACCTGCGATTGCCTGAGTCGGGGCATATCGACGGCTCCGACTTCGCCCGGCGCCGGCGCGTGCATGATGGGCGCCAGAAGAAGCAGCAGCACCCCCTGCCCCAGGCCGAACCAAAGGAAGGCGCTTTGGTAGCCGGCTGCATGGATCATCAAGTTGACCGGCACGACGGTCAGGGCCGCGCCGGCGCCGAAGCCGGCCGCGGTGATACCCACGGCAAGGCCCCGATGGTCGGGGAACCATTTGACCGCGTTGCCGACGCAGGTGGCATACACCGCGCCAGCGCCGATGCCGGCCAGGCCGCTCCCGATATAGAGCAAGGCCAGGGAGGCGGCATAGGCGTTGATGCCCCAGCCGGCCGTGACCAGGATACCGCCGAAGGCGATCATCAGCGATGAGCCGTTCCGGCCGCCTATGTGGTCGGCGAGCCAGCCGGCGGCCGGGGTGAACCAGGTTTCGGTGGCGACGAAGATGGTGAAGGCGACCTGGATGCCCGTGAGCGCCCAGCCGCGGGATTGATGGATAGGGCTGACGAACAGGGTCCATGCGTATTGCAGATTGGCGATGAGGATCATGCAGACGAGGCCGAGCCACAATTGCGACCACCTGTTGGCGGACAGCATTACCGAACGCGACGACATTGTTCCTCCGCATTTTAGGGCAGGATTACGAGGAGTTCCGGCGGTGTAAAGGTGTCGCTTGGGATGACTGCCTCTCCGGACGTGTCCGATGGCGATGCGGCGCGATGGCCCGAAAAAAAAGGCGGTGCTCCTTGCGGGGCACCGCCTAGGTTCAGGGAGGAAACGTCCAGAGCGCACTGCAACTCTGCGTTGTAATTCTTAGTCGGATTTCCCGCAAAATGCAAGGCAAAAAGCACGCATAGCACGAAAATTTTGGTTGCTGCTCAACTCATGGCAGTGCTGGGCTGGCCGGCCCAATAGTGTTCCGGCGTGACGAAGGGGCGTGGTTTCATTGCGGATGGCATGGTATTCACAGTGTGCCTATTAACGAACGTTGGTTATCGGGGTGGGATCTGATGAGAACAGCGGCGGTGATTGTTGCCCTGGCATTGCTGAGCCGTGCGGCCGCGGCCTCGGGGCCGCCGGCCTCCTCGGCGGGCGGGCATGGGGCGCTGGCTTTGGGCGTGCTGGTGGGTATCAACTCGCCGCTGCTGGGTAGCGCGACCAAGGCCGATCTGCTCAAGCTGATCGACGACAAAACCCTGCCGGCGGGGCAGACCGCCAAGATCAGCATAACGGCCAAGGCGGTTGTATGCCGTGGCGGCGATGTGGACCTGGCGGCTTTCGGCTGCACACTCACTTTCGGGGCCAGGACGGTGAGCTTCGCGGGGCGGCGCGCCAACGAAGTGTACGCCACGCTGATCGAGGCCGGTGTGCCGAGCGATGGGGCGGCGGGCACGATTTACGAGGCGGTGCACGGGCTGACCTGCTCGCTCGATCCTGCTGTGCTGGCGCAGAAGAATGGCGGGGGTGCGGCTTGCGCTTTTAGCCCCGGGCCATCTTAGGAAGGAAGCAAGGCCTTCTTTTTTGAAAAAAAGAAGCAAAAAACTTTTGTTTCTTAAGGCATCGTCGGCAAGCCGCCAAAGATGCCGCTTCAAACAAAGGCGTGAGGCGCCCGTTCGACCCTGCAACTTGATTTTAATGTCGAACGGGCCCTGAGCGCATGTTTTGACCAACGCGGCGCCAAAACAACAAAAGTCTTTTGCTTCTTTTCTTCAGAAAAGAAGTGCTTTCTTTCATCCGGCGCTACCATTTTACCAGCAGGTTATAGACATTAAGGGTGCCAATGCCGGTTGCGAAGTCCCAGCCGGTGCCGGCGGGGTAGGCCTTTTGGTAGCTGCTGTCGCTGGTGGAGAGCACGCCGTATGTGCCGCTAGGGCGGTAGCAACTGTGTGAGCCGGTGCAATTGACGACCATGCTGCCGGTGTTCACATCGTTGAAGATGCAGGCTGATGAGATGCTCTTGCCAAGCGAGGCGTTGCAGGTGGCGTCGCCCGTGGTGCCGTATTCCTTCGCGGCAAGTTTGTAATACACGGGGTTAGGATTTCCCTGGGCTTCGCGCTGGTGCTCGTTCACCAGCGCCTGGATGCCGGCCAGGATGGGCGACGCGAAGGAGGTGCCGCCGGCGCCCGCCCAGTTGATCGGGGCACCTGTGCACGGCGTGGCGTCGGCGGGGTCGGAATCGCAGAAGAGGTAGAAATGATTCCATACGCCGTCCGCGGCAAACAGCGCCACGTCCGGAATGTCGCGGACGCCATCGGCGGGATTGCCGAGCACTGTTTGCCAGGATGGTTTCGCATAGCCCTTGCACGAGCCGCTGACGACACCGTTTACCGAGGGGCTTCCGCTGGCGCATCCGCTGGGGCCGCCGCTGCCGCCGGCCGTGGTGAGGTATGGCGACCCCTGGGACGTGTTGCAGAATCCGCTGCTGCCATAGCTTTCGGTGAAGCCGTTGACATAGGCGATCAGAGCGCTGGCGCAGGAATCGTTCCAGGGGATTTCAGGGATGTAGGATTTGGCGGATTCGTAGGTGCTGCTGTTTGCGCTGCCCCAATAGGAGGAATTCTTGTTTGTATAGGTATCGCCGAAATCGGTGCCCCCGACGGCAACATTGTAGGGCGTGGTCGCGAAGCCGCTGACGCCGATGCCATGCGTGGCGTTGGCCAGATCGGCATCGCAGCTTGCCGCACCTTCGTCACCGGAAGATACGAACACCGAAATCCCTTCGCCGGCGGCCTGCTGATAGGTTGTGTAGAAGGCGGCATTCTGGGTGGCGCCATTCTCCGCCTCGCATTCGCCGTAGCTGATGCTGACGATCGCCGGCGGGCTCGCGCCGTTGATCAGGTTCTGCAACGCGATCAGGCCACCGAAAACGGTGGAGGTGTCGTTGCAGGAAGCAAGTTCGATCGTGGCACTCGGGGCCGCGGCGCTGGCCCACTCGGCATCGAGTATGGCTTCGATCTCGTTGTCGTTCACGCCGGGATTTGTGCAGCTTGCGCTGCCGGTTGGGTGAACCTGCTTAAAGCTGCCTGAAGTGTATGTGGAGAGGCCGAATTCCGAGCGAAACTTGGTCCAGTCAGCGGTGCTGTAAACGTTGGTGTCCTCGATGACAACAACGGTCTGGCCTGTTCCGGAGTAGCCGGCGGAGAACACCGGATTGAAATTGTAGATTTTCGCCAGATCGGCCGGTACCACAGTGTAGTTTGTTCCGCCGTTCAGGCTTGCGGTGTACTGTGTGCGGCGCCTGAAATTCGTGTGCGGGCGGAAATCGTTCAGTGAGGTGACTCCGGCGACGACGCCCGACAAGGCGGCCGGAATGCGCGGATCGCTCATGTTGGCGATGTGGCTGGCGCCGGCGACATCGAGGCGATGCAGCTCGGTGTGGAAAGTGCTGTTCACCGCGGCTGCGGTGCCTGAGAAATCGATGGTCATGCGGCTGGTGGCGATGCCGTTCACGGTGAATCCGTGGGCGGTGAGCCAGGTCGTGACGGCGGCGATGTCGGACTCGGCGGGGCCGTATGTCTCGCCGAGTTGCGCGGCCGTGAGCCAGCGGTGGAAGTTGGGGGAAGTGCTGTCATACTGACTGTCGATGAAACGCGTGAGCGCCACTTCGGTGGCGGCGGGACGCTTCAGCAGCAATTGCATGTGGTCGAGCCTGAAATCGCCGGCCAATGCGCCGCGATCGTTGGTGAGGCGCGCTTCGGGGCGCGTGTTACCCGCAAGTGTGACGGTTTGATGGTCGTCGATCGGCCGGGTGACAGCGGCGGGCGCTGCCGCGAGGGCGATGTGGGCGCTGCCGAGTGCGGCGGCGAACATGGCCGATCGGGCGATGCATCTGAACGTCATTTGGCAATCCTTTTTGCTGCGGCGCGGATGCTTAAAGGTCATTTCGGCGTGGTCAAGCTTATTATTCTGGATACGTAACATATTTCCGCGGCGCGAAAAAGCAAGAAGGAAGGCCTTCTTTTTTGAAAAAAAGCAAAAACTTCTATTTATTAAGCGTATGTTTTGGCCGTCGCGGCGCCAAAAAAACAAAAGTCTTTTGCTTCTTTTCTTCAGAAAAGAAGTGCTTTCTTTCTGTCTCGCGCCCGGCGGCAGACTACCATTTTACCAAAAGGTTATAGACATTGACCGTGCCGAGACCGGTGGCGAAATCCCAGCCGAGGCCGGAGGCGTAGGCCTTCTGGTAGCTGCTGTCGCTGGTGGAGAGCACGCCATAATTGCCGCTCGGCCGGTAGCAGTTATAAGTGCTTGCGCAGTTCACGTCCATGGTGCCGTAGTCCACATCGTAGAATATGCAGGCGGACGAGACGCCGTGGCCAAGGGTGGAGTTGCAGGTGGCGTTTCCCCCGGTGCCGTATTCCTTGACGGCGAGTTTGTAATAGACGGGGTTCGGATTTCCCTGGGCTTCGTGCTGGTGCTCGTTCACGAGCGCCTGAATGCCGGCCATGATGGGCGATGCGAAGGAAGTGCCGCCCGCGCCCGCCCAGGTGATCGGCGCACCGGTGCAGCTATAACCGTCTTTGGGGTCGGAGTCGCAAAAGACGTAGAAATGGTTCCACACGCCGTTCGCGGCGAACAACGAAACGTCCGGAATGTCACGCACGCCATCGGCCGGATTGCCGAGGACTTTTTGCCAGGTTGGTTTTGCCCAACCTAAGCACGTTCCGCTGACGACGCCCTGTATCGTGGGATTTCCCTTGGCGCAGTGGCTTGGTCCGCCACTGCCCGCCACGATGGTGATGAAGTTTTCGCCCGCCAGGCTGTTGCAGAATCCCGTGCTGCCATAGCTGGCGCTGTAGCCGAAGACAGAAGCGATCAACGAGCTGGCGCAGGAATTGTTCCACGGGATTTCAGGGACATAGGATAGTGCCGACCCGTATGTGCTGCCGTCGGTGCTGCTCCAATAGGTGGCATTCTTGCGGAAATAGGTATCGCTGAAATCGGTGCCGCCGACCGCGACGTTGTAAGGCGTCGTCGCGAATGCACTGACGCCGATGCCGTGGTAGGCGCTGGTATCGTAGCCTCTGTAATCACAAATCGCCGCACCGTTGTCACCGGCGGAAACGAACACCGAAATGCCTTCGGCGGCGGCCTGCTGGTAGGTGGTGTAATAGGCCAGGTTCTGGGTTGCGCCGTTGTAGGCCTCGCATTCGCCGTAGCTGATGCTTACGATGGAGGGTGGGGATTTTCCGTTTATCAGGTTCTGGAGCGCAATCAGGCCGCCAAACACCGTGGAGGTGTTGCTGCAGGCGGCGAGTTCGATCGCCGCACTAGGTGCCGCGGCGCTGGCCCATTCCGCGTCGAGAATGGCTTCATCCTCGGCGCCGTTCACACCAGGGTTGCCGCAGCTTGCGCTGCCGGTTGGCTGAACCTGCGTGAAGGCGCCGGATGTGTATTTGGAGAGGCCGAATGTCGCGCGGAAGGTGGCCCAGTCGGCGGGGCTGTAAACGTTGGTGTCCTCGATCACCACGATGGTCTGGCCGGTTCCGGTGACGCCGGCGGAGAACACGGGATTGAAATTGTAGATTTTCGCCAGATCCGCCGGCACCACGGCGTATTGCGTTGCCCCGTCGAGGGCGGCCGTGTATTGCGCGCGGCGCCTGATGTTCGTATGCGGGCGGAAATCGTTCAGGGACGTGACCCCGGCGACGACGCCCGACAATGCGGCAGGAATTTGCGGATCGCTCATGTTGGCGATGTGGCTGGCGCCGGCTGCGCTCAGGCGATGCATTTCGGTGTGGAACGCGCTGTTCACCGCGGCCGCGGTGCCTGAGAAATCGATGGTCATCCGGCTGGTCGCGATCCCGTTCACCGTAAATCCGTGGGCGGTGAGCCAGGTGGTGACGGCGGCGATGTCGGACTCGGCGGGGCCATATGTCTCGCCCAGTTGCGCGGCCGTGAGCCAGTGGTGGAAGTTGGGCGAGGCCGGATCGTACTGGCTGTCGATGAAGGTGGCCAGGGCCGCTTCGGTGGAAGGGGCGCGCTTGAGCAGCAATTGCATGTTGTCGAGCCGGAAAACGGCGGGCAAAGCGCCACGATCGTTCACCGGGCGCGCTTCAGGGCGGGTGTTGCCGGACAGCGTTACAGTTTGACGATCGTCGATCGGCTGGCTGACGGTTGTGGGGGAAGCGGCCTGGGCGAGATGGGCGCTGCCGAGTGCGGCGGCGAACACGGCCGATCGGGCTATGTCCTTGAAATTCATTATTGAAATCCCTGTTGTGGCGGCTCGAATACGTGGTGTGCGACTATGCCCAATCAGGCCGATTGCTGCGGCAAATGGATTACATGCGGACGTTTACAGAAAAAAAAGGAAGAAAGGTCTTCTTTTTTGAAAAAAAGAAGCAAAAAACTTTTAATTTTTTGGGCGTGGCCGGCAACAGCGCGCCTAGAGGCTGCCGCGCTGCTGGAGGCGGGCGAGCAGGAAGTCCCGGAATACGGCCACGCGCTTGGAGTGGCGAAGTTCTTCCGGATACACGAAGAAACAGTCCACTTTCGGGCGGGCGGCCTCGGGGAGCAGTTTGACCAGGCCGTCCATCTCCTGGCTCATCCAGCCGGGGAGCGCACCGATACCCAGACCCGCGCGAATGATCTGCGCCATCGAGGAAAGGTTGTTCACTTCGAGCACGGCACGGCGCGGCGCGCCCTGGCGGCGGCCAGCCTGGGCCAACCAGTTTATGTCGGGCACCGGCGGGTGGAAGTCACCGAACAGGATCAGCTTGTGCTTGTCGAGATCCTCGAGCGTGGCCGGCGTGCCGGCCTTGGCCAGGTATTCCGGGGAGGCGCAGATGTGCCACTCGATTTCGAACAGATGGCGCTGGATCAGGTCGGGCTGCTTGGGCGGGTGCATGCGGATCGCGACATCGGCCTCGCGCATGGCGAGATCGAGATCGCCGTCATCCAGCAGGAGGCTGACCGTGACGTCCTGGTAGAGATCGAGGAATTGCAGCAGGCGGGGGGCGAGCCAATGGCTGCCGAAGCCGACAGTGGTGGTGATTTTCAGGCGGCCGGCGGGCTTGTCGCGGCTTTCCGTCAGCAGCGCCTCGGTCATGGCGAGCTTGGCGAAGACTTCGCGCACCGTCTGGTTCAGGCTTTCGCCCTGCTCGGTGAGGATCAGGCCGCGCGCATGGCGATGGAAGAGCGGCACCTGCAGTGCCTCTTCCAGCGCCGAGATCTGGCGGCTGACGGCGGATTGGCTCAGGTTGAGCGTGTCACCCGCATGGGTAAAACTGCCCGCTTCCGCGACGGCGTGGAAGACACGCAGCTTATCCCAATCCATCGATGCCCCCGATCAAGGCTGCCACTGCCTCGTCACGCATGTACCAACATGGGACTCGGTGCTGCCTCGGTTAGCCACTTTTCCGCGTCCAGCGCCGCCATGCAACCTGTTCCGGCGGCTGTGACGGCCTGGCGATAAATCTTGTCGGCCACGTCGCCGGCCGCGAATACGCCTGGTACGTTCGTACGCGTGGACCCAGGTGTTGTCAGCACATAGCCCTCCGGGTCCAACTCGATCTGTCCGGCAAAGACCGCAGTATTCGGAGTATGTCCTATAGCAATAAATACGCCATCCAGGTCGAGAATTGTTTCGTCTCCCGTCAACCGATCTTTGATACGTACGGCCGTAACCACAGGAGGAGACCCTGCCCCAAGAATCTCCTCGACCACGGCGTTCCAGACCACCTCGATCTTTGGGTGTTCGAACAGCCTGCGCTGGAGGATTTTTTCGGCGCGCAAGGTGTCACGGCGGTGGATGAGCGTGACTTTCTCGGCGTGGTGCGTGAGGTAGAGCGCCTCCTCGACCGCGGTATTGCCGCCGCCGATCACGGCCACGCGCTTGCCGCGGTAGAAGAAGCCGTCGCAGGTGGCGCAGGCGCTGACGCCGGCACCCTGGTAGCGCTTTTCGGAGGGCAGGCCGAGCCAGCGGGCCTGGGCGCCGGTGGCGATAATGACCGTATCAGCGAGGTAGATGTCGCCGGAATCGCCCACGCAGCGGAAGGGGCGTGCGGAAAAATCGACATCCATGATCAGATCGTTGACGATATGGGTGCCAACATGCTCGGCCTGGGCCTGCATTTGTTCCATCAGCCAAGGGCCTTGGATGGTATCTGCGAAGCCGGGATAGTTTTCCACGTCCGTCGTGATCATCAGCTGGCCGCCGGGCTGCAGGCCGGAAACCAGGATGGGGGCGAGGCTGGCGCGGGCCGCGTAGATGGCGGCGGTGTAGCCGGCCGGGCCGGCGCCGATCACCAGGACGCGGGTGGAGAAGGTTTGGGGCATGGTCAACCAGGCTTGAGGGGTATGAAGCGGCAGGCAAGGCGAAGGCGGGCTAGCCGGCGGATATCGGTTGGAATGGCCTTGCGCACAAGGTTGTGCTTGGAACCGATGCCGCAATGTGGTTCTGGTGCGGCGCACATGACGCGATGGTTGGCCGTTTGGGCAGTCAGCCAGGGTGCAGCCATTGGCCGGCAACTACGTGCATGCCCTAGGCTACCATGTGGCACGGCCAGAGAATGATAAAGTGAACGAATGACTAAGGTGGACAGTACCGAGCTTCCTGAGATCGATGCGATCGATCGACGTATCCTGGCAGAGCTACAGGAAGACGGACGTATGACGAATGTGGAATTGGCACGCCGCGCGGGCATTTCTGCGCCGCCGTGCCTGCGGCGTGTGCGCCGGCTGGAGGAGGCTGGGGTGATTCGCGGCTACCACGCGGATACCGACCCGCAACGGCTTGGGTGGAGCGTGACGTTTTTTGTGATTGTTGGGCTGGAGAGCCAGAGGGAGGCGGCGCTGGCGGCTTTCGAGCAGATGGTGGGCGCGTGGCCGGAGGTTCGGGAGTGCCACATGATCCGCGGCGGGGGCGATTTTCTGTTGCGCTTGGTGGCGAAGGACACGGCGCAGGAGAACGAGCTGACGCGGCGGTTGACTGAGGCGGCCAATGTGGCGCGGATTCAGACGCTGCAAACGATCCGCACGAGCCGCAATTTGGCGGGGGTGCCGATTTAGGGGAAGTCGTGCGTTTCCCGGTTTGGGCAGGCGGAGAAATAAAAGTCTTTTGCTTCTTTTCTTCAGAAAAGAAGATTCTTTCTTAGAAAATATGGGCAAGCGCCGCCCTCACGCTGGGGGTGGCGCAGGCGGCGGCGATGGCTGCCTCGGCTTCGGGTTCCTCGCGCAGGCGTTGCCAATTTTGGTAGTGGAAGAAGATGGGTGGCTCGCGGCCGGTTAGGCGGAAGGCCCAGGCCATAAAATTCCAGTCCGGATCGAGGGGCTCGATCTGGTGGCCGATGCGGGCGGCGGCGATGGGGATGGAGAGTTGGTCGAGGTAGGGGCGTTTGCTGCCGAGAGGAATGGCGTGATCGCCATCGAGTTTTAGGGCAGTGTTGATCCATGTTGTGGCCAGGCGGCTGACGAGGGGGCCTGGCACGGCGATCATACCGGCATTGAAGTAGGGGGCGGTGGCGTCGCCGGTGAAGATTGGCGGCGCCTTTGCTTTGGGCGGGAGCAGCCCGAAATTGCCGTAGGCGCGTTCCCACACGCGGCGTTCGTGGTGGTTGCGGCTGGCTGGCACCATGCCGAGCGAAGTTGGCCAGGCGGTGGGGCGGCGCATCGCCAGGATGTCGCTATCGAGGAAGATGCCAAGGCCCGGGCCGGCGGTGAGGGCAAGGGCCACGAGTTTGTGGCCGATCGGATAGTCCGCGTGGAGGGGATTGCGGATGGGGCGGATATGGACATCGAGGTGTTTGAGCGCCTGGGTGGTTTCGGCGCTGAGGTCGCCGGCGTTGCGCGGATGGGCGGCGATGAGCTCGATCTGTGGTTCCAGGTGGGCCCGGATCGAGGCGGCCAGCAGGACGGCCTTTGCTTCGATTGGACCATGCTGGCAGACGAAGGCAATGCGCATGGTTCGGTGTTGGACCAGAGGTTTGGCGGAGGAGCAACGGCAAGGTGAGGCGGGTGGGCGGCGCGGGCTGTTCTTTCGTGATGCTGGGCGATAG
>Ga0116231_10014044_pt1 | contig 10946 bp, 12 predicted proteins | sample S1TSphgellanicum_2_FD_89695 | JGI IMG/M metagenome (GOLD analysis project Ga0116231, IMG submission 89695) | Host-associated microbial communities from peat moss isolated from Minnesota, USA - S1T2_Fd - Sphagnum magellanicum MG | ecosystem: Host-associated > Plants > Peat moss > Unclassified...
TGACCAACAATAGTAGCACAACACACTAACAACACATACCTGACCAACAATAGTAGCACAACACACTAACAACACATACCTTACCAACAATAGTAGCACAACACACTAACAACACATACCTTACCAACAATAGTAGCACAACACCTAACCAACAATAGTAGCACAACGGCAACAACATAATAATAACAACACAACAACAACACATATTTGACTAATAGCAACAACATAGTGGCAAAAACAACGCCAGCAGCATAGCAATAACTACACAACAACACAATAGTAGCACATACCTCATTAGTAACAAAACAATAACAACACAATGGCATAATATACCTAACCAACACCAACACAATAGTTGGGTAACATCAATTAATAGTAGTTAGGCGGTGGCAACAATAGAGTTGAGTAGCATCATAGTTGAGCAATAACACAACATATTTGAACAATAGTATTCTTCGTATAACAATTGTTTAAATAACACACACTAGTAACAACAACACAAAAAATCTTTCAGGTGCATTTTGAATCAAACTTTCAATGTTTTTCATCTTCTAACTTGATTTAGAGGAGTTCCAAATTTTGTTTAGAGATCTAAATTCTAAATCATGTTTCTTTGGCAATGTTTAGGAAATGGCAAAACAAGAGGAACATTATTTGAGTTTGGAGATTTCAATGCCATGGCCAACTAAAAAAAATGATGTGCAACAATTAGAAGTTAGACCATTTGATCTTGCACTTAGGGGAACTAATCATTCTTCATCCACAAGGGTTGGTATGAACACCTAGAATTTGTTACTAAAGAGTGGGATTGTGTAAAATCCTTGTTGACTTTACACAAGTAGGCCAACTTTTTGGTCACTTAGAATTGTAAATTTGATCCATGGGATTTTCATTGTTGTGAACAATGGGGAAGTTCCCAATTGTGACAAAATTCAACAATTGAGATGTACTATCTGTTTCGCACATGTTGTGTTTCCTTCTTTGATTAAGAAGAAGACCAAAGGCAAGAAAGGGATTTTGCATACAACAAGTCTTTTGGGACTAATTTTATGAAACATCATGTTGAAGCTTTGCATTTCAAGCTTCTAATGACATATGTTGTTGCTACACGTTTTGTTCATGACAACGTTACAAGTTCACAAGAAAGGAGTGATGAAGGTGGTAGGTTAATGCAACCTGCCAAAAAACGTACAAAAGTAGCTACAGGGGCTATTTCTTCTTTCTTTGATAGTAAAACCCCTTACAAAAGGTAGGATGAAGTTCAAAACTATTTTTAGAAGACTTAGTGTTGCTAACTGCTAAAGGTTATCTCCTTTTGAGCATTTGTGAGAATGTTTGGATGCATAAATTGGCTTTGAGGCTTGACTCCAAACTGGTATTCCCTACTCAAAAAACATTGGTAGAAGAGATTTTTCCAACCATGGTCAATAGGTGTTTAGATTTGTATGTATGACTTCTACTTGTTACAACACATATAGCCATGCCCACATTTGATTTATGGATGAACATGACACCTTTGTTCTTGTCATAAATTTTTTATCCCCCGATTGGAAGCCTCAGCATGTCATAGTGGGCCTCTTTGAAGTTAATGATACTACATGGTAGGGGTTAACGAAAACAATTGAAAATATGTTGGAAAAGTTTGGGTTCACATCCAAGATTTTGTGTTATGTCAAAGATGAGGGAACCAACTTGGGGACCATGACCACAACCCTAAAATTAGTAATTACATGCGACGCACTCAACTTGTTTGCCCAATTTTATGGGGCATGTTTTGGGCATGCAATGAACAAAGCAGCTCAATATGTGATTAACGATGACAAGGTTTCCAAGGACTTGGGCATGTTAGTGTGAAATCTACACAAACATCACTTCAAGCTTTCATCACATGGCCAAAGAAGTATGGTATGTTGATAATCTTGAATCTTTACATTGTTGTGGTGGATCTTGGCATTGCTATGGATTTTGATGTTGATTTTTCCATTTCCATTGATTGTAGGTAAGGGGGTGAAAGAATGGATATGTGCTTGTTTGGATTTTAGTTTGTTTGAGCACAAATTAGCAACCCTGGTGAAGACACAATTTGTAGGAAAGGTCACCATGTTTGAACAATGCGTAGTTTATAGAACGGCAATAATCATGTGTTACAGTCATTAAACAAAAGCTCTAACCAATAGGATTCCTTTTGCACAATCATGGGCAATTGCCAAAGCAATCTATGATGCATTGTCTTTTGTTATAACTACATGTGTAATTAACCAACATACAAGCTATTGGTTGTTGTCTAATGCTCTTGCTTCAACAATCAGGTTGTATGTCCAACTTTCTAAGGATAAGTTGATATTGCAAACAAAGGTTGATGTTGCACATGAAATGGACATGTGCATTAGGGTGAAGCAACTTGGGGCCAACATGCGATTGTAAGTGGCTATTGTGTTGAGGCCCTTTCTCGATTTCATGAATAGTTTCAAGTTGTCTAAAATATGTAATATGTTGATTTTCATGTTAGATCCTTGATTTAAGGACTTGAGTTTAGTGGGAAACTTGTTGGCCAGGCTTTTACAATTGAGATTGCAAGTGCATATATGACACCTAGTTTTTCCTCCCAACTTTCAAGGCTTTGTTCTAAAAATTGCATGGATGGTTGAATGCGTTTTCAAATGTTGTGCAAGAAACAATGTGCAACAATAAGGGTGTCCGAGGATGAAACTAATTTTGAGCAATTAAGTTTACTTTTGATATTTTGAAAGACATCATGAGAACTTAATTCATTTTCTTGCTTATTGTTGGCAGTTTGTAGTTTATAGTCTACAAATTTTTGTTGTGTTAAAATCTAATTTATTTCATGATTGTGTGTGGAAATGTAGGTCTAGTGGGAATTTTCGTGTTTTCGCACATTTGATGTGCCATTGGAAGAAATGGAAAACCCCCTTCTTTGGTGGTCAAAGCATGAAGGATAATTTCCAACAGTTGCATATTTAACTAGAGCAATTTTAGGTATTCTTAAAAGTTAGATTGAGACAAAGAGAGTTTATTTCTATTATGAGGATTTTCACTAGCTTACATCGGTGTCGACTTGGTGCAAAGAACTTGGATTTCCTAGTTTTAGTGATCAAGAATTTGCCAGATGACCCCACTACTAGATTTGATGATAAGGCAAGCCTTGTAGATTTAAATATGTTTGGTGAGGTTGAGGAGGACATACTAGATGTCATAGATTTTGAGTTTCCTAATAAGGTTGATGATCTTGGAATGTATCCAAGATTGGGAAATGTATCCATGATTTTGCCATTGTTTTATTCATGGTGCACATGTTACCTCAGATTTAGCCCTTCATGTGAATGAATTTAAAGTTTGCATGGTGCAACATCTTGTTTGTTGCATTTTTTGGAAAAATATTGTACTCTTACATGTTTTTTACACGGAGTGTAAAACAATGTAAGTGTAAATCACTTACACTTACACCCTTTTTACACTTACATTTCAATATGCCATGTAATAAAAAGTGTAAGTGTAATTGATTTACACTTGCACTTGCCCGGGTTTTACACTGCCTCAAATAATTTACACATATTTACACTTATACTTACACGCCAAAATCTTTATATTTACACACACACTTACACATTCTGTAATGGGCAATATACACTTACACTTACCCAGCATGTAAATAATTTTCCCAAACACATTTACACTTACACCGAGTGTAAGCCCTAATAATCTATATACTAGCACAACACTGATTTATTCCTATCTATTCTCAATGACATTCAATCTTAAGCCCTTTTGGCAATTTCAATTTTCTGAAAACCTAACTCTACTAAGAGCTACAGGTCTCTGCTTTTGCAACCTCATGGCACGCAATTAATTATATTGCCTACTCTTTTTAATGCTTTCTTATGATATCATTACTTAAGCCTAACGCTTTCAAATGGTATGAAAATTCTGAGTACCTTGATCTATTCTCTTTCATGAAAATCATCATTCACTGATGATCCTTCGTTTCAAGGGATTTCACTCCTTAAAATGGGAGGTGTTCAAATACCTCTGGGATCTTAACCCACTTTTTTATGTAATGGCCACTTATTTTCCATAGTGTTTATTGCTCATTTTTAACATTCTTTTAAACACCTTCTAATTTGTTTATATTTCTATTTATTTGTTTGTTTTTCGGGCTTTGGGTACTGAACAGTCCACAAGGGGCCTTACATCCCATCTCTTTTTTTGACATCAGTATCATGTTAAGTACAAGCACTCTAATGGCAACAAATCTAAGAAGTTGGGCATTTGTTTTTTCATCTATTGCTTCAAGTATTTGTCAGGTCATGCCTTTAGGCAAGGACTACACATTGACTTGAGTTTGGAACCTTCAAAGTAGCTTGGAGCTTGTAATGAAAAAAAAAAGTGATCTTCAACTACACTTATAAAAGTAATTTAATAAGTTTAAACTAGCTCAAAAGGTTAGAACTTAAAGCTCTAGTTTGGTAGGGAAGAAGAGGCAAATGATTGAACTTCATTCATTTCAAAAATCTATTCTAGTTAATTTATTAGGTATTTCATTTCATTTCCTTCTCATGCAATATTTTGTATTTTTGTAATTTTAGTATTTTGTTAAGTAATATAAGTTATTATCTATACTACAGATAATGTAATTTGAGATGTAATTATAATTTAGAAAACTAGAAAACAATAATGCAAATATCATATCATGGCCCTGGTGTATTTTACACTTTTATTAAAGAATGTCCTTTTCTCTTAAAGCCTTAAATGCAAGTCAAGGATGATTGAAGGCAACTTGTGGCCCTTTTGCCATCTTTTGTCAACTCAGATTGCTAATGTTCCCCCCTTTTGAACACCTAATAGGGCAAAATATTGGTTTGGTCTGAAGTCCTCATATTAAGATGAATACATCACCACACTCTATATCATGTCATTTGTGATGAGTTATTCAATGCCCATCACATTCACATCCTTTTATGTCCAATCCTGAAGGTAAAAATGTGGAAAAAACACATCTAGTTTTGCCCATGTTCCATTTGTCATCAGCAATCCTTTTAATTACCTTTCAGATCAAATTAAGATTCCACCACCCTTCAATAGTTGGCATCTGCATTATGTGTACAATATGAGTATCCACCTTCTATGATGGACCCATAACAGTGAACATATGAAGATACATCATATGTGGTGCCCAACACCTTCACCTCCATCATTCGTGAAATCAATTTCCATGTGGTTTGTTAACATTTCCTTCATCTAGTGTTTAGACCTTCTATCCATGAAACATCATCCTCCCCATAGACAAGGTCTACCACACCCTTCTGAATATCATTATTGATCATTCCAAATGAACGAATATTTTTGCCCACTCAACCTCCATATGCCACTTTGTAGCTTCAAATGCAATTCAAACAACTAAAAGTATTGAAACAACCATTATCAATATCGAAACAACCTATTCCTCCTTTAGCAATGCCAATCTTTGGTTGTTTGCATAATAACAGATGACTTTTTGCATGTCTGTGCCAAACAAAACCTACGAGTGCTCAAGGTTCAAGGGTCTCTCACCTCTTAATCATGATTACCTTTTTCAAATGATGCATCTCCTTGGTATTTCAAGATATGCAAATGTCGTCAATGACCATAATGGAGTTGGTCCCCTCTTGACTTCCAACCCTTGCACACCCTCTTCACAATCTCATTTCTGATCAGAACACATCATTGGTAGTTGATTAATTATGTTGTTGATCTTAGTTTGCGTCAAGACTGAGGCTTTGGCATTTGACTAGGCCAAATTTTGTTACCCTTGATTTTCCCACTCATTTCCTCTTTGTTGTAAAAAAGTTTAACAAGTTATTTCATGGAATGGAGAAAAGGAGAAAACCCAATCTTTTTTACAAGAGATAAATGATGGGAAGACTAATTACCCCTATCAAAGGCTTAGAGAGGTAATTAACAAGAAGCATGATTAGGGTTTCATTATGATATGTGCATACATCAATCTCCCAAATCCTTGGGGATCAAAGTAATGCCCAAAGTAAGGATTACTAAGGATAACTTTATTGCCTCGGGGCATAGCATCCTGATAGGGTCATTAAACTAATGTTGAAACCGCCGTTGATAATGGGCACAGGCCTATGTACTGGTTTGGTGTTGGTAATGACTAAAATGACCTCCCAGATAGTGTTAAAAGGGTTATAGGCATGTCCTCACAGAGTTCAAAACAGTTACCAGATTTACAAGGCAGTGTGATGAAACCTCCTAAAACAGAAGCTGGAAGAATGAATAACTGTAGCAGAGTGGCTGTAAGAGCCATGAGAGCATCTTGAACTAACAACCACATCAAACCAAAAAAAGCAGCTTTGCATTCATGTGGCATGCAGAGCCTGTTTGTGCCTATCTATACTCAAACAGAAAGTCTAAAAGATTTTTGAATCTTACACTCAAATTCTTGGCATGTATAAACATCAAGAGAAAGCAGTGGATGGAACACCATTCTGAAAACTAACAAAGAATAGGACAGAAAGGTGATGTGAAAGGGATCTTCATGACTATGGATGGAACGCCATTCCAAACACTAACAAAAAATAGGACAGAAAGGTAATGTGAAAGGGATCCCCTTGACTATGTTTATTTGAACGTGACACTTGTGTCAATGGTGCTCTGCACCCCCATTTTTGAAGGAGCACCCTTCAAAGGGCTGCACATGCTGCTATCAAACAAAAAGCCAATTGCTAATTTTCTGTCTGTTTAATCTAAGTCTAAAATGAAGGGTAGCTTACGTAAAATGCTTCATCTCTGAACTCTTTGTTTTTTGACCAAAACTACACCTCAGGAGGTCTGCCATGTCTCATGTTGAACCTGATTCTTTCTATACAGCAGATAGACTAGTATGTTTTCCAATTTAAAGAGCCTACCTGATTAAATGAACCTCCACTTGCTTTAAGGCAGCATGTATTGCACATCTATCTACCCATCTATTTGGTTTTGCTCTACACAGTGAGAGAGCACATGAGACTTTCAACTCTCAGGCAAACATGACTGCAATTTGCGTTCTGTTATGACACTATACCTTGTGTAATTAGCCATGCCCATGTACCTCATTTTCAGCATAAATACACCATGGCAACAGTTAAAAGTGTTCTCATACCAAAGTCTCTTGCTACACAGCCCTAAATGCACAACAGCTGTCCCTGCTGGGGTACTTCACTTGTGCCCCAGAAACTGAGCTTTGTTCAGCAGCTTTTGCCTCATGGAGACCCATTCTCTGTGAACAGATCAAGTAGTTCCAGCACCTGCATATAGTTCTAAATTAGTGTGTAACTCAAAGTAGGTGTCAGGCATGGAAGGATGGAGACAAAAAGGAGCACAGGAATAGCAAAATTCTTTGCAGTTTGTCAAGCAGAAAAATGGAAAGAAAAAATCAAACAATATAATAAAGCTTGAAACCCTATAAGACAAACATACAACAGAAAATTGTAATACCGGCTTAAAATAAGGAAGGAGTCACCTCAATTTTATTCTTAGGAAAATGGAATGAAGGATCAATGGTGAAGATTTGTTACTTTTGACAGAGGGAGTACAAATGAGAACAGACCTCAGGTACAGAGAGCTGGAGACGGAACTTAGGCCCATCATAATGGTGTAAAACTGGCCTGAAGGAGTCTTCCTCCAATGGCTTGCACTGCTTCCGTATACGAATCCGTACCTGGAGGACACAATCCATAAATCTCTATCTAGAATACATTCAAGTAGGTATAGAGATCTCATATTCAACCTCTGGAGTGACTATTTGTGTACATTTAACCAGATGATGGAGGTGCTACTTAGTTGCACCAAACTTTGAAAATAACAGGGAATAGGGAAATCAGCAAACCTGAGCAGGAAATCTGGATTCCCCTCGACATTTCTTATCTTCCCAAGCTGTTGGATCTATATTAGAGCCACCAAAACTTGAAGCCTGCAGCCAGGTTCATATATTCCACCATGTCTGTGACATAAAGAGAAGGAAAAAGGATAGATAGATAGATTATCTGGATCCCTGATTACACCTATGTGCACCATAAAACATAAGATAGGGGATTACAAGCTAACTTGCCTCAAAGATCCCATGAAGCTGGTGGGTTGTGTAGTTGTACAGAAAGAGGGGAAGCCCAGGCTGGATTGCCCGCACAGAATCCCGGTATCTCTGTGGTAATCCTGCAGTTGGAACATGAAAATTATTTTCATACTTCATATCCTACAATAAAATTCTGAAAGTCATGCACATGCGTTACAACAAACTCCAACATCATCCAAACAAACATTTTGTTGATAAAATGTAAAGAGAAGGATTCAGAAATCCCAAGTTCTGTTCCTTCTCTACAAGCTGCCGCAGCATACTCAATTCCAAGTTAAGATTTGAAATCTTCATTGCCAAAGGTAATGAAGTAGCAGGAAGCGAGAAAGCCAAGAGGTACACACTGGGCACACACCAAAGAGTTGACGCTTAAGATCTTCCTGCATGGTATCATTGTTGCAGACAAATATATAGCCTCCCAATGTCTCATTTCTTGGGAGCATCTCTGTAGGAGGAAGCGATCTAAATCGCTTGTCATGGCTGCTAGAGAGCTGGAAAGGGGTATTGCCATTGAATACTCCTGTCATTGGAGTTGTGGTGGCTGCCTTTGGCTCAGCAGGAGCTTGTTTGCGCTCTCCAGCTGCTGCCGCTGCTGCTGCTTGCTTTGAAGACCGACGTCCCTCACCAACAGTCCGCTTAAAATCTCCACCAGCACCAATTTGCTTGATGAACCCTGGCTGCCGCCCTGGTTGTTGTTCCAGAATATTTTGCTGCCTTTGTTCGTAATAAGAGTGTGATGGGGTAGGAGGGGTGGGGGCCCAGTTTTGGTCCAAGGTTCCTCCCCCTGAGCCCCCCAGTCCTTCCCCGAACAACAAATAAGAATATGAGCTCGCCAGTGGTGCTGAGTGCTGGAACTGAAATGTGATATTCGAGAGAGCAAAGGACAGGTCCACACAGCAGGACAATTCTTTGGACTGTGCAGTAACCACCAGCACTCCTGAAGATGGAGGGTTACCAGAGAAAGTAGCTCCACAACTGCTGAGAGCTCCCAGGCTTCAGCTGCCCTTGGTTTCATTTAAAACCTCATATGATTGTTGCTAGAGACGTGCATTGCACCATCCACAGCACCGCCTTTTTCTCAACAGAAGACTGTGAGGGAACAAATGCTTTCTTTCCAACCAAGGTTTCTGCAAGATATGCTTTATGTGGCACCTGCCTCAACACTGTTGCTTCACCCCACCAGACAGAGCTAATCACATTGCAAGCCACCCATAGCCATTTATTTGCAAGTGCAGTTTTGGTCTCTGTGTGGAGTGTTTTCACAATGAGGAAGGAAACAACTCCACTATTTCCTTGTGCAATACAGTCTGCTTCCTTTGAACAAATCCATGCCCCAGCAACTTATTTCACTTGCTTGCATAACAAGGACACAAAGGTTCACTTTGTGAGCAATTCACTTGATGGTCCCACTTTTTGAAAAAATATGTTCCTGCAAAAAAACCAGTGAGTTGAGTTGTGTGAATATTTACCAGCCTTTCCTTCAAGTCTTGAACCTAAATTGCTCCACTAACCAAAGGAGCTAGAGAGATACAAATGTCTGTCTTGTGAAACAAGTAAGCACACAAACTGCATGAGTCAATAAAGCCAGAACGCTCATGCAAGCAAGTATCAAATGACCTTAGTTTGAGGAGGAGTCTTCTTGAGCCTAATATTACAGAAACACCTTTCCATTGCTGTGAGCTACTGCCATGGGTAGTAAAGTGAAATTCCAGGATGCATTCAAGCAATAGTAGGATGCAAGTCTGAACATCTGACAGAATGTACTGCAATGAAATACTTCAGTTTGTGGTGGTTTCCAAGAAAGATGAACCACATACTAAAAGGGCACCTACAGACTGAGAAAGAGACTTTAACAAAGACTGACAGTAGAGCGGGAAAAACGTCTCGTATATCAAGACAGTTCGCAAACGCCGCCAACAGAGCTGGCCATCCCTCATGGAGGAACAGACAAGAGAAGCAGTACAAACGAAACAGAAACTCAGGCAAGCAAAGTTACGGAACAAGCGCGACCACAGTCTCCTGAAATTTTCCCCGATGAATAGAGCCAGAAAATGAGGGGGAGCGTTCCAGTAAAAACACTTTGAGCATCAGCATACAGATGGAGGAGAACGAATAGACAGGTGAACGCGAGACAGCTGTCGCGTAACAACATGTCTAATGAAGGAACAATATGACACGGCAGAGGAGGATTCTTCACCTTTCTAGCAGCCGCGAGCAACGACGAAAACCCCCGCGGGACGGCGGGGCTACCTCGCTAAAACTCCTTCAAGAAAGAAAGTCGGTGAGGCTAAGGGCAACTCAACAAAAAAGGAAAAAAAAAATTGCTGGAAGAGCCAACACGTTCAGTATCATAGCGCAGCATTCAAACTTCTTATCGTCGGCGAAACGCACGAAGGCTCTCCCAGACGGAACACAAAAGACTAATATTGCGAAAAGAGTACAAAGAGACCGGCAGCGAGAGATCGAAGATAAGGGAGAGAGAGAACTATCTAGACTGAGATACACGCACCAAAATTATGCGAAGAAGGAAAGAAAAACTGAGAACGCGTCCTTCGTTAGAGAGATGATTTTTATTCAAAAACCGGCACGGAGACACAGACTACGATTAATAGAAAGGGAGAAGGAAACGACAGTAGTGCAGCGCCCACAGTGAAGAAGCAAATTCTCTCCACCGCCAAATACGAGACAAAAAGGCAGGAAAGCTTTGCTTAAGCGACGTTAAAATTGGCCAGAAATGAAAACCCGCCCAAAATAACTCCCCCTTCTCCCCCCACCCCCCCACCCCAAAAAAAAGAAAACCACCATCAAACACCCACCCACCACAAAA
>Ga0116231_10014045_pt1 | contig 10942 bp, 7 predicted proteins | sample S1TSphgellanicum_2_FD_89695 | JGI IMG/M metagenome (GOLD analysis project Ga0116231, IMG submission 89695) | Host-associated microbial communities from peat moss isolated from Minnesota, USA - S1T2_Fd - Sphagnum magellanicum MG | ecosystem: Host-associated > Plants > Peat moss > Unclassified...
CGAATTTCTAAGATCTTTAATGCTATGTCGGTGACGGTCTCTGATGGTCTTGGGGGGGGGGGGGGGATTTTTTCAGATTTTTTTTGTTTTGCTGTGGCCGGTCTGGGGGGGGGGGGGGGGGCGGGGGGGGGGGGGTGGGGGCTTTTCATGGACTAGAGAGAGAGAGAGAGAGGACTAGGGTTGCAGTTGCTGGCGTAAGATGACATAAGTATGGTAGGAAAATGGTAGAACTGACTGGCCCTGCCCATTCTGTCACATTGTAGCAGAATGGGCAGTAGTGTCTGAGTCTCTCACACAAGTCCTGATTGTCTGCATAATGGTACTTCACAATGGTAAAGCTACCTGGGGGAGGTAGTTCTGTTAGACTAAGGAAGAAACTTGAAGATAATATATTCTCATCTTTGGCAATATGTCAGAGTTGAAGATTTATAATAATAATAATAATAATAATAGTAATAATTCCAATTTTTTGATATAAAAATATTGGTGATATTTTCCCAAAATTAGTCAAATTTACCCTAGGGGGAAGAACTATTATTATTATTATTATTATTATTATTCCTAAATTTTTGTCAAAAGAATGACAAAATATGTTGGAACAAGAAACACTCGTGAGGAAAGTATGTCCACTACTTCATGTAAGTTTCCTACCCATGTAGTACCCACTTGTTGGGTGAGGGTTCCTTTTTTAAAGCATCTCCAGAGACCAAGGTAAAAAATTTCCCTACAAGAGCAGCCCCTTTTACATGTAGGGTCAGTCCTGACTCCCCTGAAGAGTGGGGGCATTCCCAAAATAAGGGCCCACTATGCGAGGTAGGAGTCTCCCAAGTGCAGGCTCAAATTTCAGGAATGCTTTGCTCCAAGGGACTTGCCTGGAATAAGGGATTGATCAATCGATCAGGCTTTAGTGTAAAGGTGACCCTGGTACCGAGGAACCTTATGCCCATACCTAAGGCTCAAGGCTTTTTAATACATAATAATAATAAAAAAATTAATTAATTTTTTTTGGTGTAGCTGAAGTGATGATCATCCCTAAGATGATTTGGCCAGATTTGACAATAAAAATTTATCCAAAACAAAATTTTATCATCCTAAAATTTGGAAAGAATCTGGTGATTTCTGGAATTTTCTTAATTTTTCAGAAACATTTGGGATACTTAAAACCTAAAAATCACTCAATTTTTGTCATTTTGAAAAATATTCACCCAAAAAAACACACTAGTAAGGCTCAGTGTGTGTTTTTTCAGTTTTGGCATGTGGCTAAACTGGAAAGCATTAACTAGAGGATCTAGTTAGATTTGGCAACCGTGTAGATTTGACAACAGAATTTTTTTGAAAATCCTTATATAATGTGGTTAACCTCCAAGGCCTTTGGTAAAAATATGGCGACTTTTTTTGTTTTTGGGGAAATCTGGCGACTTTAGGTCTTTAGTTTAAAAACAAATCCTTTCTAGATGTTACGGGCCTTTTTTATTTTTTGCAAAATGGCGAAATTTTTGCCACAAAAGAAAATGCTGGTAAGGCTCCCCCTTTTGCACACATTGTTCCTCCATATGGGCACATTTTCTTCCTTATGGAACGCACATTGTGCAAATCAAAGTTATTTATTTTTTCCTCATAGTACAAAACTTATGGGTGTATTTCCATTGCAAGTAAAAGTGGGATGTTGTCAGTCTGGTGGGTCGCCCACTATTTTGGTGGGTCACCCATTATTGTGGTGGGTGTTTACCAGCATCCCCTTTGCAAGAGACTAAACACTTTCATTGAACTTTTTGGGGTCGTCAGAAAAACACTATGGCACCTTGTGAAGTTTTGTTATAAGGTTTGATTACAGTAACTCGAAGAATTAAAATAAATCTAAAATTGAATCCAATTGGTTCAAGTAACAAGAAATAAGCAAATGATACTGATAATTAGATCTTATTTCCTTGCGATGGTAGATTCAAATCCCACAAAGAAAAACAAACCTTTAAAACATAAACCATGCAAGTCTATGCAAAACCATGCAAAGCACAACACAACAAGCCCATGAAGTTTGATGGTTGAGTATGACTTCTTGCATCCCGTCCCCACTCTGTAACCATCATTACAAAAAGTATGTTCACTATTTATCAAGTGCTTTCATTGGATTTTGAATGAATTCATTGATTCCCTTGAACAGGATTTAGTGAGAATCCAATGGATTCATTGATCTATTGAACAAGGACTAATGAACTGCACCCACATTTGGTAGAAGTGCACTATTATGATAGATAGGAGCCAGAGCCAAACACCATAAAATAGTGATAATCCACACTTAAATGAATAGTGGACTAGGCTAGCTAGCACACTCACTATTTACAAGTGAACCCCAACCCAACTCTTTGTGTTACCATCACTGCAATAGTGGGTGGACAAGGTATCATGACAAACACACCTTAAGCAATCTTTGAATCACAAGGGCAACAGTTTTCAACACTTAAAAATGCTTCTGGCCCACAGCCTTCCTGTCCTCTCTGCTTTGGACTTGCCCCACCTAAGGTCTGCCCCCAAGTTGAAACCCCCACCCATCTCCAAAGCTGGGCCACTCGCCACCACCACCATCATCAACAAGGTTACTGTGATCTTTTATAAACAATGGTTTTGTATGCTATGTGAATGGGAATAAAAAGCATTAACTTCTGAAAGAATGACACTAAAGTTGTAGTGGAATATATTGAGCAGAGAGCTCATTTGGATGATCCATGCTTTGATTGCAGTATGTTGCATCAAACAATACATGTAAGATGTGTGTTCTCAGAGGTGAGTTCTCAGAGGTGTCTCTAGGATTTGGGCTATGGGTAAACAACTCACCTCTGAGAACACACACCTTACATGTATGACTTGAGACTTGTTTGTACCTTCTCTTACATTTAAGATTTTTTTAAAATGAACACTACCCACACACATACACACACACACACACGCACACACACAAAGGCAAAAGAGAAATAATTTAATTTAATTCAATTCAATTGAAATCATTTATATACTTAAATTGATCAAATCTTTCTATTGCAAATTTCTCAAAAAAAACCTTTCCATTGTTTTGGCAATGGCTTCTTATTTTGCAATATATTAAATTTGGACTAGATCACAACCATATATCAGAATTGCTATATATTATACCCTGATATTTCTCTAGGTTACCATACTCGTTGATTTGCATGCAAACTTGTGAGCGTATCTCCTGTTTTCCATCACGTAATTGAAAAGGCCCAAAGTTACTAAACCAAAAGCCAAACTAATCAAAAAGCCACTTCCACCCTCCCCCCCCTCCCAAATGATCAAAGGCTAAAATAATGCAGAAGGATACATAGTACCCAATGTTGAAGAAGGTGGGCTCTATGCATCCTCATCCTACCTACACCTAATGATGGGTCACCCCAGTATGTTTTTTGCTAAACAAAGGACAATTTTGGCCAAACAAAAAAATAAAAATAAAAGAAAAGCAAAGCAAAGCCCTGTATGGGTAGTACAGAAGTGTCATAACATGAAGCTGCTTGGGACACACCCAAAATTGCTTAACTTTCCATAACAAGTGAAGCTATAATTGGGAGCATTCCAGAGAAATAATGAGTTGGGTTTTTGCCAATCACAGAGAGAGAGAGAGAGAGAGAGAGAGAGTGTGTGTGTGTGTGTGTGTGTGTGTGTGTGGTGTTGGAGTTTTGTGGATGCAATCATGAATTTGTTTTCAGTCTTTCAGACACTCAAGTTGGGGGTGAGGGAGGGAGGGGTCTGGCTGTAGAAGGAGACAAAAACCCAGTACATAATTTCATTTTTCTAAACCCAGAGTGCACACGCACAGATGCAAATAACAGTGAATTTGAACCCATGACCATTCCATGTGAACAAGTGATCATTTTTCTTCTGTCTCCTCCACTCATGTGGGTCCAAGCTTATTATTACTAGCTAGTTTGCTTGCTTCCTCTATAACCCTGCCTGGCAATTGCACAAACAACATGCCAGTGGAATGAGGAGGACTGAACGAGACTTAAGAATTTGTTTCTTTTGAGAATGAAATGGAAGAACTGGGCTGTTTGTCCATCAGAACAAGTCAGAGTGAGAAAAGAACATGCACTTACTGTAAGCCTGCAATGTTTGTACCTTGATGAAACCTCTCAACTCTACCTCTAAATGTTGCAATCTCTTTGTGCCATAACCACTAATTCATAATGACCTCACCTTGCACTCGTGCGAGCACATGGGCAGGCATTCCATTTGGCAATAGGACATTGCCATTATGGTAGGGCCTGCCCTTGTGTTGGCCTGCCTCAATCATTACACTGGGTAATGCCCTTGCTTGCTTGTTGCAAGGGCATTACCCTACATGTAAAGCACATGTAGAAATTTCATAATATGTTTTGAGGGCACCTTATATCTGTGAAGATCCCTCCTCGAAAAAGAGGAGCAGTCTTAGTCCTACTTTTAGGAGTGGAGGGACTTTTAGAGTACAAGGAGTGGAGGGTCCTTGCATAGGTGTAAGGTCTCTCCCTGTCCTAAACAGTAGGCTTAAGATCCTAACACCCACATTACCTATTTTGCGTAACGGACCATCAACATCCCCATCCCCATGGTACTCTTGTGCCATGCATGCCATACCACCATGTCCTCCCATTGTCATGACCACACACCTTTTTGCTTTAGGGCGTCGTCCTTGTCCTTCGTCATTGCGCATGTTTTGTGTTTTGTATTGCACATCCTACAACATCTCCCTCCATCGTTTCTCTACACACTTGCGCCCAGTATCAAATGCTCTCACAATAGCTTTGGCTATTTTTCGATGCCTTCGTCGTTGATCAATTGCATCAATACAACTGTTGTAGGTGCTTCTACAACACTTTATCTAGGTGCTTGCATTGCCCAATTCGAAGGTCCTACGTTGCTTGTAGAAATTAGATGTTATTAGCTTCATTGTAGAAATTACATGTAGAAGAAGTTATCTCTATTTGGCAAACTTGGATGCATGAATTACAAGTGGAAAATCTTTTTTCAATACTTTTCCAAAGTTGTTAAGTGAACAATTTTGTTCAAATGTTGTGTGCCTACATGTAGATCTCTCTTTCCTTCCTTCTTCATTGTTACCTTCATTAGTTTGGTCAGAGTCTTCAACATTTTGCATCTCCCAAAGTGATCCGAATTCCCCTTCTTGACTAGATAGATAACAACTCCTTGATCGCATGTTTCTTGTAGGCGCTATTCCTTCATCCAATTTCAAGTATGCTCAATGACATTCTACAAAAAATCTAGCTCGTCTACCTTAGAGTTGAAAAAGTATGCATTGTTCAATAGTTTCCCTTGTAACATGTACATATTATTAAGTCTTCTTGTTTCCATGGTTTTTTTTGGTTTCTTGTCCTTTGTAACCTAGAACTCATTTTAAACAAGGCATTCAATCATATTACAATCTTAGGCTTTCCCTTGTAACATGCATGCCCACGAATTGTCCCCATTTTGTGTTGACAATGTCTTCGTGGTGCCTCTATAGACCAATTGGAGCACATTGTGTAACCTACAATTCATTTCAACAAGGTATTCATTCCGAACAACTTCAATCTATCCTCTGTAACATGCCCACAAACTATGTTTTATTCTTTATTTTGCTTAAATTGCCCTATTCTATCAACTCAATCTTAATTGAAACATGACTTACTTAATGATTTTGATTCCAAGTAACATGTCCAAGTCTTGTAGCAAGCCCGCTTTTACAATATTTTACCTTGTGAGTCCTTTGATGGAACTTGTTTGATGGTGTTGTAACTAGGTCCACTAGCCCAAAAAATATAATTATCTCAATTTCATGTAACATCTCACAACATGTCTTGGAACATGTCCTCACTCATGAATTGTTGATCTTATACCTTATTAGTTAAGGTATGTAACTTGTTTTGCTCTTTCCTATAACCATTCCCACTTGCTTTGATGTTATCATCCCAATTATTTCATGTGACATTTAACAACGTTCCATGGCTATCCCTACATGTCCACTTAACCACAATTTGTAATTTGCAACTCAATTCAACAAGGTATCCAATCTATCCTTTGTATCATGCCCACAATTTGTGTACAAAATCCTAGGTGTAACATGGATCACTAGATAATGTCAATCCCATCTTATAATGTAGCTTTTAGTTGTTTGGGGAAGTTGGTTTGATGTTGTTGTAACTAGTCCCCTATACCTTGATAATATGGTAATCCCAATTTGTTGTAACATCTGATAATCTCTCCTAACTTGTGGAGGTTTCTTGTAACATTTAATTTCATATCATTATGTTAGTTTGTCATGTACATATATAGTGTATCCTTGCCTTGGTTACATTTGTATGTAGCTTCTAATTCCATAATGTTTTTTTTCTATATGCATACTTAATGATATCTTGTAACATGTACATGTATTTGTTGTAACATGCATATTGTTTTATTATAATGTCTAAATATGGGTTGTAACCTATTGATATCATGTTATTATCTTAGTGTATATTTTTATATTGTTAGTCCATGTTTAGTTATTACTATACATCTCAGTCTTACATGTTCTATATATGTCATTGCTGGAAAAGAATTTTATTTTAGACCTTTCATGTATAAATATTGAAAGACAAGTTCTAATCATCATTCTAATATCCTCCTCTTGCATATGCTTTTGTTGTTTTTTTGTGCAATATTAATGTGATACATTTATGATGTAACTCTTTCACATGAAGTTGTAGCTAAGTTTTTTTTTAAAAACAGTTCCTAGTATGCAACATTTTAGTTGGCAACTTGGTTTAGATATGCATATTTATTTTAACCCATTGCATTGTAACATGTTTACAATTATTTTGGTGCAAAAACATTCATCATCAAGATATTATAGAACCTTAAACTTGTCAATTAGTTTCCCTAAACCCTAGATTATAACAAAACCTTTGGTGAGTTTATTATTTCCACAACTTTGCATTTTGTTGGGCTACACTTTGATGTTGTTTGTTGTAAGAGCAATGGGTATAGACTTAATCCTTTGGAAGCCTCAATCAATTCCTAATAGTTTTGTATTGGGTTAATATTATAGAACATACTAGAATAATCTTTCACATTCAGAGTTTTTTGCGGTTGGTGTTTTATCAATTATGGCCACCAAGAATATCAATGCGATGGTGTCAAAGGAGCATTTTGAAGGCTTGTTGAGGTATTATGTCAAAATGAATCTTGGGTAGTTCATAGAATAATGGGTGATCCTTGAGCTTTATCACGAATTATTTGAGGAGAGCCAAACTATTCAAATTCCTTCGCTACAAGGAGAAAAGGATCACCCTAACTTCCAATGCATATATTGTGGGGGAGAATGGTCTAGTAAGTTAAGGTTGTCTAACCATAGGGTTAAAGGGTGTGAATTTGGTCCATTTCACCCAGGCACAAAAAACTAGATCCCTCTTCCTATTTTTCTTAACCTACATAGTGCCCAAATGTTCAAGCTTATGAAATGCGCAATGGAAAGTAACAATGGTTGTGCGTTGCCTTTCAAGCTAAGGTCGTAATTAGAATTCGATGTAAAGCAAGACCTAGATAAGGGTGCCCCTAGAATTGGAGACCATGTGGATGTTCAAGTGTGCAAGTTCAAAAGTTTCAAGGGGCTAATTCCAAAGCTTATCTATAGCAAAGACAATTGTAAACAACAAGCATCAACATTTGATCCAAGGGTAGTTGCATCAAACATTGGGTTGTAATTGGAATCCACAAATGTTGTGGTAGATCATCTACAAGTATCCAAAGGTGTCCTGCCAAAAGCAAAGTTCAAATTGAAACAACTAAAGGCAATTGGGCAACAAAGAGGTGCACAAACAATGTCTACCATAGTGAATGTGCCATCATCAAAAGATGAGGATGATTATACTATCATGGGGAAAGTTACAAAACCTATGCATGAATAGAATGTCAGTAAACTTGACACATATGTGATTGGTGAAAATTAACATACACAAAAGCACCAACATCTTATTCACCTAGCCTTACAAGGTGAACAAAATGTCCAAGACAAGGTTTCCACCAATAGATTCTACAGTTGAAGTTATTGCACTTTCTCCTTGCAGTATGAGGCCCAAGACTATTCCAAAGTCCTTGACTCAGCTAATGGGATGTGTTTCAAAAGGTAAAAATCTTCCTAAATCCTTGCCTATAATTCCAATTCTTAATTAACATGAAATTCAATTGGAGGGGTTGAAAAGTGGTGAGGAATTTGAAAATGCACGTAGTTAGTATAAACGTGTGGAGGTAGAGGCCGATGAACATGTTACACTTTCATGGGAGCCACTATTACCTTTTCCTTTCAAACATCCACTCGGATTATTTAGCTTAGTCCCATATATGTTGAGGAAGTATGATTGGTTGACTAACTCTATTAATGATTTCAAGAAACAACTTGCAATATATTGGGCTCTCCCTAAAGGAGGTTGGGCAAAATGGATTGATAACGTCTTTTCAATGTCAGTTGACCAATGGACTATGAAGGATCAAGTAAACATCACAAATTGTATTTAAATTCCTAAATACCAATGTGCATTTGTAGCATCCAGTTTTAGCTTTTTTGTTGGTAACAAATGTTTTGCATCATGTTATACTTTAGTTCATGCCATCATTCTTCTTTTGTTTATGCCATCAAACTAGGTTATGTTCCATGTACATAATGTAATTATATCTTTTTTTTGTAAAGGTTTTGGCATCATTTCGGTCTAGTTCAAGTCATCACTATTGGAATAGGTTATTCTAAACACAAAATTTAACTTTTTAGCTTTTTGTAACATCCCCATTTCCAATTGTCCATTATGGTTTGTTTGCATCCTCTCTTTTATTGTCCTTGTTTCGGGACCCTATGTGTGCATCCATAACATTACATTTGGTTAAGATTTTTTTGTAACATGATATTAGATTATTTCATGCTACTAACTACTACCTTTTTTCATGTTAGGGGGCATGTGTAACTTGCCCATAATATCACAACCCCTTGTTACAAGGTCTTTGAAACATGGCCACATTTTGGACTTCCTTGTTACAAGGATTTTAAAACATGGCCATAATTTCAAACCCCCTTGTTATAGGGACTTTGAAATATGCCCAAGATTCAGAACTCCTTGTTACATGGACTTTGAAACATGGCCATAATTACAAAACTCATTAGTAAAAGGACTTTGAAATGTGCCCATCATTTCAAAACTCCATGTACATGTTACAAATTTATATTTATAATGTTTTCCTTTTACTTTGTAATGATATATATTGAACACGTTCCTTATGATTGTGAAGAATTTACTAACCAATGCAAGGTTTATTACCTTGTGTTAGGGTTGTTTATCAAAAGCCCAAAGGAAAGAAGTGTGAAATGTTGTTGGCCATGTAATGAACTCTGAAATTATGGATGACAAGTTCACCTCACTTGTTGAATACATCAAATACAAGTTACTTGAACATGACAACCAGAAGCTTGAAGTATAATGGGCAAAGGAACATGTAGAAAAGATGGTGGATTACGTTAATAGGCAAATGCAAGATTTTGACATTTTGCATGTTGCAGAAGTTGAGGAAAGGAAATGGGGTTGGCGCCCATTTTACCACCTATTCATTTCAATTCATGCATTCCAACATCTTGCTCCCACTTTTCCATGGGCACATAACCAAGAAGAAGCCACAAGCTTATATGATGTTGTGTGCAACATGAAAAGGTTACAGATGTTTGACCATGTGCCATGGTCTACAAGGTTTTTTAAATTAGAACTATTTTCAAGAGGGTTATAGAGTTGAATAGTGAACCCACTATGCGGAGCTACCCAAAGCAACACATCAATATGGTTTTCTTAAGGGTCACATAGTAGGCAATGGTTGGCTATTCTTCGAAATGATTGAAGAGGAGGGACCCTTATTGTTTGATGGAGGGGTGGGATCATTAGCTACAAAGGGTTGGCAAACCCATGCCATTCATGCATATGAAACATTATTTTCTTTTAATGAATGGCATGTAGAATTCACAGAATGGATGCATCATGTGCAATTGTGAGCTATACTAGACTTTGCTTTGCAAATCAAGTAGGAATCTATTTCAACATGGCAACACTTCCATGAAGATCTAGAAAGTTGTGATTCTGATGTAACCTTCACTACTTGGGTAATATGGAAAGAAGCCATTGACTTGGGTTGGGTTATTGCCAAGACAAGTAAATATGCACTATTCCCAACATATAGATGTAATTAAAACTATAGGCTGCTCTTTTCAATGACCATTTTGTGCATTTTGAAGCTCCTTGTAACATGGAAAATGTCGTGCATTCTAAACCTTTTGTAATCAAATAGATCAAAAAACATTTAAAAGCTTCATGTGACATGGCAAATGTTGTACATTAATGTAGACATAAACTTTTATTGTTCTTTACTAATAATGTTTATTTTTTCTAGGAGGTATTCAAACATTTGAAGCAACTAAACAAGATGTGACGGTGGTTGCCCAAAAGAAACTTCAAGATTGCCAGTAATTGAAATATTTTACAACGGAAAAACCTTTTTCCACTTTCTATGTTACAAATCAAGCTGAAGTTGCAGATAAAGGTTCCCTTTTAAAAACATCTAGACATGATAGTCAACCTATTATTGATAAGGGGATGGGAAGAGGTGACCATCAAACACCTCAAGAAATTGGGACAAAATGTGGCACCAGTGGTGTTATGGCAATATCACCAATAAAGCATGTTATCTCCACTAACCCAACAACTATAATATAGGCCACTAGCCTAACTATATATGTTGCATCTGAAGCAATATTGCCATTATCCCGATTCCGACCAGAATTTGACCTAAGTTAAATACAACCTTTCAACCAATTAGGTAATTTGTAGCCAACTAGATTTGTTAGGTTACATGCCATTTCAAGTGTTGGAGTTCATTACCCCTATAGAGCGCC
>Ga0116231_10014046_pt1 | contig 10941 bp, 5 predicted proteins | sample S1TSphgellanicum_2_FD_89695 | JGI IMG/M metagenome (GOLD analysis project Ga0116231, IMG submission 89695) | Host-associated microbial communities from peat moss isolated from Minnesota, USA - S1T2_Fd - Sphagnum magellanicum MG | ecosystem: Host-associated > Plants > Peat moss > Unclassified...
ATAGATCCCGAATGTCAATCCAGCTTCGTCCACAACCTCGAAAATGGTCTTCTGTGGTAGACCTTCCGCTAAGAGCTCGGTGTTGTTGCTCATGAGTCCGTGCGATGTCGCGGAATGGACATACAACCTGTTGGGTTGTGTGGAAGATGGCACCGACGCAAACCAGCGATCGACGACTGCAAATTCTTGAACGAGAGCGGTATGCACTGGGATATGCTCGGGAGCGAAGGCACTCATGATCGTCGTCGACAACCCAGCTTGTATGGACTCGGCGTTGGCTGCAAATCCATTCATGGGAGGAGGATTTGCAGTGGTGTCAGTCGTCGAGCCGAAAATCTGCACCGCTATGTCTTGGTAAGAGTGACCCGGATCAGCTGGATCCACAAAGGGTGCTTGGGCCGATACTGTCGCCACCCCAGCTGCCGGATTGGTAAGCGACAAAGGATTGGTTTCATTGCCTGTGAGACCATCGATCTCCGGGTTCAACGTCTTCATGAAGCCGAACATATGATCGAACGACCTGTTCTCCATCACCAACACCACCACGGTCTTGATCGGCCCTGCAATAGCTCCTCCTCCTCCCGCATCTTTGTTTCCAGTTTGTGTCCCTCCTGTTGCTGCTGCAGGAGTTGTGCGCGAACCTCTGGGTGCCCACAAACCGAAACAATTTGACAAGCTCATGATGAATACTGCGACTACAAACTATCAAATTATGCTGCTCTTGCTGCTGCTGCTGCTCCTCTGGGTACTTGCTATCTTTCAGCACAGTTCAAAGAGCTCGTCGAAACTTTCCGAGTTTCAACGGATATATCTCGATATTACTATAGTCTGGAAGCTCTCGCGAGTTTTCGACACTGCTCAATCCACCAGAAGCAGCAACAAAACTTGATCGAAATGGGAATCAAGACGGGATTGCAAGTGAGCTTGAGAAGTTCTTCCCGACCGGCTGCTTATGAAAACCATCCCAAGGTGGGAAGAATACAAAACAAAGATGCTTACGTATTACTATGACAACAGAAATCCTTTGCAAGAAAGCAAGCTTTCTCCTCTCCTGGACGTGCAAACTGTGTGCAACGATGTGCAGGAACTATGTTGTAAAGTGTGTTCAATCTTGTGCAGGAAGTAGACTCTTGTACAGCGACTACTTACGCGAGTGGGTTGATTACACACGGATCCAGTTGCTAGTGGTTCAAACGGGAAGATTACTGAACTTTGCAACAGATGACGATGCCAATTTGTATATATGTGAAGTTGAAGATCAATGTACAGCAAGCAATTAGCTCGATGTAGCTGCTGGTGGTTTGTCAGGTGCGTTTACTCGACCAGCTTCTTCTAGACTGCAAACTTATGCAGCTGGTCGAAGCTTACACGATACAGCAAGCATGGGAAGAAGAGAAATGGAGAATCCTCGTGAGTAGGAGCATCCGGACGGTAATCAGCTACATCACCGTTGCCAATATATCCAACAGCAACAATCGACCGAGCGGAGCCACCGAGAAACCGAACTCGTTGGATGTGAACTGAAAAACAACAACACATGAAAAATTTGTTTCTTCGACGAGAACGGGAAAGTGCAATCGAATGTTCCCGGGAATATTCTCCGGCGACACGAGGATCATTCCCAAATTCTAGTAATTTACGTACACCTGAACAGCTGTTGCTGCAGAAACTGATTTAACAAGTTAAGACAACGCAGGCCGGTCCCCAAGTCCCCAACCGCAATTGTTTACCCTTTTTGTGGAGAATTTTGGTATCTTGGCCGAATCTTTTTGAGAAAACGTAACCCTTTTGATGTTCTTTCAGGTTTCGGAATTTTTTGAATTTCCAAAGAATTGGCAAGTTTGTGTGACACAGTAGGTTTTTTTTTTTGGTTCGGGGCAGTTTTTCAGTCACTTCTCTGCATTTTGGACTGTTATCTAAAGAAGATATGTCTGCCAATTTAATGCCCTATTGATGCTACAACTGAAAATTGGAAGAAACAACCCCTGATCCCAACTCCCAAGCAGTGGTTTTTTTCAACAATTTTTTTCTGTTTTCTACCCACGACGTCACATGAAAAATGGACATGTCAAAGTTTTTTCTGGTTTTTACTAAAAATTTGGAGAATTTTGGGAAAATGTGTTTTTCTACTGTAAGTTCGAGTGATTTTTGCTGGTTTTTTAAATTTCGCTGTCAAATTTTTTATATCACAAAATTGGAATTAAAAAAACCTGGTCCCAAACTCTCAAATCTGAAAATACACAGAAGGGGGATAGAAATCACGAAAGAAGAAAGAGAGAATTGGACATAGAATAAGAAAACACAAAGGAAGTATTGTAAATTGAAGAAGAAAGCAGGAAGCACAAGAAATTCCAAAGTGCCTGAATTTTTTATTGAAGTGCTACAAGAAGAACCTAGTGCAAGAAAGAAAGAGAAAATTCATACCGAGAATGAGAGATACATGGGAAATGATTTTTTCCTTTTTTTCCCTTTTAATTAATTTTACTATGGCTGTAGGATAGAATCGCCCATCATCAAACATCTACCTGCCACCAAACACTTTCCACTATTTTTCTCATTCCTTAATCAAATTGAACAATTTGTACATCATTGGACACACAAACCAGAAGGCTACAAGTGTTCTCTGAGTGTGTCAGAAGTTAATAAGCAACCCAAAAAACACAGAAAGAGGATGAGTGATAATTTTGCTTCAAAAAAATTTGAAAAAAATCTCTTAACCTCTCTCTATTTTCACCCCTATATCTTTCACATTTTGAGTCTGTTTTGAGTGATTAAAAATCTGATGGGTGTGTCATTAGGGCTTTACAAAACTTCTTTGTATTTGAAGAGGCAAAGTTGAAACAATCAAACATTGTAAGCTCAAAATTCTAATGCACTTTTTATTCATTCATCACTAAACCCCTTACACCAAACACCCCATATTTTTCTCACTCCTTTGTCAAATTGAGCAATTTTTGTGACATTGGAAGCTCTAGGTGGAGGGTTACAAATATTGTTTGAGCTTTGAAAGCAAAGGAAAAATGTGTGAGGGTTCAAACCTCATTTGACCTCTTAAGTTTTTGCTGGCCTAATTTGAGAAATTACAAAACATGTTTTTTTCATGGTTCTACATTTTGAGCATGAAATGGGACTTCATTTTATTTTTGTTGGAACTTCGTGGAACATTTTCTACTTTAACTATTGCTGCGTTTGAAATATGGATCGTGGTATTTGAATTGCTTCTTGTTTGAATATGTCACAAGGGGTATAGAATATTTCCTATTTGAATTGTTGCTTGTCAAAATTTATCATAAGGGGTAAAGTAAAACTGCCCATCATCGATTGAGCATCTATGATTGAACAAAAATTTAAGGAGTTAAAACATGGGTCAAAGTTGTGCTTTGCGATAAGCATTGTTTCAATGCTTGCTCACAACCAAGCATTCGTTCACACCATTATGTGTTCAAAAATTTAACAAAAAAAGTCAGATTTGAAATGAAACTGTTTGGGAATAGGCGAGGGACTATATTTTTATTAAAATGGAACATTTCAAAGTGCCCCCATTTGTGATCAGTTTTGAGATGAAGGGTTGGGGGGGGTAGTAATGGGGTTCACGATATCAGTAAACACTATGAGCCATTACACTATGAGCTGCTTCACTTTTTGAAATACAATAATGAAAAGGAAGATAAGAGTGCAGATTCAGCAAGTACAATTCTGTAAGAAAAGTATATGCTGTAAAGAACTTCTCCACTAAGCTTTCATGCATGTCCTATGGAATACTTTTTGCTCATCTCATGGTGTCAAATTATTTGTGTTAATTTTTAGACTTTCGTGGTATCTTTTTTCAAGATAACGTCAAGTTTGAATTTTTTTATGGTTATAGGTATCACTATCTAGATCACATACATCATTTTTTATGATTACGAGTGTATTATTTCATGGTGACATGTTATCACATAATGTGTAACGCACAAGTCAAAAGAAGGAATAACAACATTTGCCCAAGTATAATCTGCTGGTGCTCATTTGATGATGTAAAATCCCCTAATGTAAATTTTCAAATTTTCATGGTATTAGTTTTCATGGTTCAAATTTTCAGGGTATGTTATTTTGGGGTCACATGTAAAAGATTTCAATTTTCAATGGTTGCAAATACCATTTTTCTTGGTTAAAGATGTCATTTTTCAAGGTGATATGATACCACAAAATTTGCAACCCATAAGTGAAAGGAGGGTATAGTGCAATTTGCACAAGCATAATTTCATGGTTCTTTAAACATGGTGTGTTCAATTTATTGCTATAAAATTTCAAATTTGCATGGTATGAATTTTCATAGTATGGGTTTTTGAAGTCACATAAGCAAGTTTTTAATTTTTAGTGGTTACGAGTTTTTTTTTCATAGTTACAGGTTTTGCACATATGAAAATTGTCAAGGTAACATGTTACCATGAAATTTGCAGTCCACAAGTCAAACAAGGGAATGGTACCATTTGCACAAGTGTAATTCATGATTATTCAATTCACAATGTCAAATTTGTTGATGTAAAATATTAAAGTGTCATGGAAGTTTTGTGGTTATAATTTTCATGGTAAAATTTTAGAGGTTACAAGTGTAAGTTTTCTAGTTTTGATTGTAACGTGTTTTTTTTCATGGTTATAAGTTCCTTCTTATATGATAGGAGGTGTAGTTTATCAAGGTGACATGTTACCATGAAATTTGCAACCCACAAGGCAAATCACATATAACAATAACATTTGCACAAGCCTACTCTCATGGTTGAATGTTTATAATCCACAATACCAAGTAGTTGTTTGGGTAGCTTTGCACTACCTTTTTTTTTTTAATTGTGGGCAGTCACTTTGGGCATTTTGTAGCTATCCTTTAAAAATTTGACATACTAACACACAATAAATTATTTTCTTGAACCAAAAGGTCTTTACTTGGATTGGAAAAACACCTTCATCTTTTGTGTTTCTTTTAGGCTTTTGGAAACATATGTGTCTTTAAAGAAAATGGTTAAAGCTTCAAATTCAAAGGTGGAAGATGTGAATATGTGATAATCATGAGTATTTTATTCAAAGAATGAGTTACAATTTTGTGTTTGTGTTTTAGGAATGTATAATTATATAGTGTAGTTGTTTGAACCTAGCTAACAATGATTTGCATACAATACATCAAATGTATTGTATTCCAAAAGGCGTTAACAAGAAGTGTATATAATAGTGATTGCACTACAATGACCCCAAAAGTGATTCTTGAACTTAAATCAATAGTCTTGTTATTGCCACCTTGCTAATGTTGCTTCCATCCAAACACATCTCCAAGTAAGCTTGGAACCCATATTGACCTTGCATTGCCAAGAGAGATTCATGGGAGTGTCAAATGAAGCTCAAACTTTTTATCCAAGTATTCAAGAGTTGATTCTCTAATTTTGTAAACTTTATCTTGTATGGCAATCATTTCCTCCAACCAAAGTCATAAACATATAAACAATGATTACTTCATTAGTTTACAACTTTACAACCACATTGTTTAGACAATTATTGACATTGATGTATCCATGATAATGACAAGGTTGCAATAAATGTTAAATGTCAAATTAATACCATTTGCTATTGAAATGGTTATTTTTGGACTAATTGGCACATAGTCAAGCGATTTCATTATCTTATGGGAAAAAATTGAATTTAGAACTAATTCCATTTTTCTCTCATGAAAATTGTTTTATTTTACAGATTTAACATATAGTGAATCCCACATAAATTCAACTCATGGATGTTGCAAAGCATAAGACTTCGATGCATACCTAAGTGATATTGTGAAATTGGTCAATAGTTTCATCCACGTACTTGATTTCAAAAACCTACAACTTCAATCTCTAATGCCATAATTCGACAAAGCTCAATTGTTGCACTATCCAAAGGTGGTAGTACTTTTTTGCATATGCACACAATATGAACAACGTTTGTGCAAGTATGTGCATAACATGAAATAAAATTTCACATTCAATTTAGAGGTTGTAACACATGTGCACATGATGATTATACCAAATCATATGCTTAAAATTTGCATAATATGTGTGTATTACTTGCTTAAATTCTCTCTCATAAGGTTGGAAGACTTGTGCAAGAACATGAAATGGAATAAACCTTCCATTTTTTGTAATTTTGCAGATGCTATGTACATTCCATGTAACAACCATTTGGTCCACATTTCTTTGGAATGCTGGTATAAATATAGCATGAAAAAAGGCCTTATGAAATTCATCAACAATGATTAAATTCCCATTATTGGACATCAAAGTGAAAATGTGCTTATAAAAGAAGGCTACTTGTGACCATATTTATCGCCAAGAATTTTCAATTCTCTATAGGCATATATAAAAAAATTGAATTAGTATGCATTTCACATCATGCACATCCTAAATATGTAGATTAATCTCCAAAATTTAAAAACAACCAAACTTGCAAATTCATAAGTCATCAAAATTTGAATAAAAGAAAATCGCAACCTCTAAGCAGTCATATATCTAACAACAAAACAACATGAGATTACAACTTTGAACTTAATTCAAAATGAAACAAAGTAATAATGGATATGTACTATGGAATTGTGAAATGCATGCCAATTTGAACCATTATTTCCCCTACAAAGGTTGAATTAGCAAAATCATGAATCAATTATCCATGACTTGATTGTTTTATAATGAATGATCAAAATCAGATTATTTAACAAACACAACATAATTTCAAGAATCAATGATATTTACACATGGTTGTGCACTAATGAGCATGTTAAATGAAGCTTGTACACATTAGGTCTAGCATGTTCCATGTCTTCTCACACAAGTGAATGTTCAATAACACAATCTAATCAAACTCTTATTAGATGTCCATACTTGGCTACTGCTATTGAATACCTAGTAGAAATTGTTTCTTTTCTTCTTGTCAATAGAAACAATAGCCCATAACAAGAAATGTGACCCCCATCAATACCCCCATGCAAGTGAATATGCCATGGGGTGAGTTTATCATATTTTGCCAAGCAAAATGAAAAAAAAGGTTATTCCAATTAAATAGACTCCAAACATAATTTCTTGCTAAACCATAAACAAAAATGGTTTGTTGAAAGTATTAACTTTTAAAACAAGGTATAACAATCAACATGCACATCCAAATGTTAGTTGTACTTGCAAAACTAGAAAGAACATGCCTTGATACATACACAAAAATCTTCTCCTAGATGTTAGTAATTAAAAAAATTAATTTCGCAATGTGTTTAGGCAATTGCAAGTATGGATCAATTTGAATCTTATTTGAATATTAAGTTTATAAATCATAAGTAAAATCACAAATCAAAATATATCTTCAAACATAATTCATTGAATATTTGTTAATTTATAAAAAAAAGCCTAATCAACATTTTTTTTTGGTTATATTTGAAGAGTTAGAAATAAATATTTTGATACATTCATATGAAAAGATTTTTAGAAATGTCAAATACTAAAAAGAAAATTTGATAAATTGTAACATGTTCCTAACAGTCTTAAGCCTTAAGTATTCATTGGATTTCAAGTGTTTGAATCTTTTGATCGAAAATGAAAATGTAAAACAAAAAAAACTAAAGTTTGATTGAAAAATGAGCAACATTCATAAGAATAAGGTTGTGTTTTACACTTACAATCCATGTGCCACATGTGCATTGGTTTTGTAATAAAATATTACCTTCGATGTCATCGACCAACATGTTGATGCCCCATATTTTCTGGTTGTAATTCATGTAAGGCATCTCTCACTGCTAACCTTAAACATCAATGGAATTAGCCAAAAAGTTGTTTGAACAATTTTTATCCCCCTTATTGGAACCACCTCTTTGCAAAGCCACAATTGTAGAAATGATACTTTTAAGTCAAGGATAGGTATGTGGTGGTAAACTCCTTGCCATCCATGCCTTTTAAAAAACTTTGACAAGTTATTGCATTCAATGCCAAGTTTGTTTCTATTTGTGAAAAAAATTCCCCAATGTTGAGTCAACATTCCACATTTGCTAGGATATTGAATTCCACTTCATTTGACAACAATATTTCCCTCTTCTCCATGTGATGGTGACTCATCGAACAAGTCATCATCCGATTGTTAATTTGCACTAGAAGAAAAACATGTATTTTTTACTGCTCTTTACGACTAAATTTTAGTTACAAGAGACATTTTACAACTAAAATCCTTTTAGTCACCTAAGACAAGTCGCATGTGATAAACTAGTCGCAAATGACAAAGAGTAGGGTATGAAAGAAAAAGTCAACAAATACATTTCAGCCTTTGACTCCATTATATACATATTGTCACATGCGACTAAAATGCAACTATTTTGGTCACAATTGAAGGCAAATCATGTGTTGCCACGTGTCTTAATATATGATTATTTAAATTATTATCATCATTATTATGTTGAAATAATCTAAGACGTTCAATTCAAATACTTAGATGATCTTATATTATGACACATGGCCCAATGTAAATATGCCACGTGGCATTAAAATTAATTTAATAAAAATATTAATATTAGGTTGGTAAGTACCTAGGTAGGTACATAAATAGGTGCCTATAATCTTTACCTACCTACTTACCTACCTACCTACTTACTTACTTAAGTAAAAAAGTAAGTAGGTAGGTTCTACCTTCTTAAGCTAAATACCTACTCATATAGGTCGGTACATAGGCCGACTTAGATGGGTAGGTCAAACTAGGTACCTACCTAACTAGATAGATAAGTAGGTTGGAGAGGTAAGTACTTTAGAATTGTGCATTATCTATTTTTTTGTTTTTTTGTTTTGGGTTGAACCTTTTGATTAGCTCATCCCATGTGCACAAATTTCTTAATGTGAAATTGGATATGCACACCCCCTTGTTTATATAATGTTCAAAATAGGAATGAGAACAAACAATATGGGATAAGTTTTGAAGTTGCAACTTCTTTAGAAACTAAATTGTAATTCCAAAATTTACTTCATGCCTTACCTTCTTGGGTTTTTAGATTTTTAAACAATTCAAATACTAGATAATTAGATAATCATTTCATTAATAATGATGAAATTTACATATATTTAAATTATAAACTATACATTACAAATATTCAGTATTCATTATGAATTATTTAAATAACTAATACCTTCTTAATATTTAACAAACTAGCTATTTAGTCACTCACAAAGTATTAATACATAACTCATAAATATTAAATATTTTAAAATATTTTATTATTTTTTAGAATCTGATCGAACTATATATAATATAATTAATGTAAAACTAATTTCATAACTATAATTTTAAATTAAATATTTTAAATATTTATTTTAAAATTATAAATAATGAATTGACAATTCTTAATAGAAAGTAAATTCTCACACAATTTTTTTTAATTATTATTCAATTAATTACATTACTTATTGTATAATAACATTTATTGTTATAAAAATTATTATAGGTCAAGTAATTTTATTTCTTGCTAATGATTAACTATAAATACAATAATTTGTTAAACATAACATTAATTTTCATAATTATTATAAAATTACTATAAATTATTTATCATAGATGATTAATCATAGAATTTTTTCAGATAATATTATTATATAATAATTCATGAAATTAAAATCAGTAAATAATTATTTTAATTACACTATATTTTTTCAAAAAAATTTAATTCAGGTTTGAAATTATAAATTAAAGACTGTGAATAATTATGTTTAATTGAAGAATAATTATGCACATACTAATTAATTCTTATATGAAATAATTACAATGATTTTAAAGTAATTTCACATTAATTTAATTAATTAATTTCTTCTAATATAAGAATATAAATTATATAATATACAAATCTATTTTATAACAATAATTATTTAGTGTCACTTAGATTTAATAAACATAATCATTTATAATTATTTATAAAAATGATTTATTTTGGATAATACTAGTAGAAAAAACCCTTCAAACTCAATCAATAATTTTTTGAATTAAAATATAAATTTAAGATTCCAAAATAGTAATTCAGAATTCAAATATCAATTTTTAGATCAAATAAGTTTTTTGAAGCTAAATAACAAATTTCAGAATTGAAATGTTAATTTTCAGATTCAAATAATAATATTCAAATTAAAATTATATTTTAAGACTCAATTAATAATTTTCTAAACTGAAATATTAATTTTGAGAATCCAAAGTAATAATTTGGAATTGAAATTTCAACTTTCAAGTAAAATAATTTCTTAAAATTTAAATTTTAAACTTCAAAAATTCAAATATCAAATTTCAAGTTCAAATAAAAATATTTAAAATCAAGTTTCCAATTTTTAGATTCAACAAAGTTTTTAAAATTGAAATAAGAATTTTTAGAGTCGAAAATAATAATTTAGAATTCAAATATCAGTTTTTAGATCAAATAAGTTTTTTGAATTTAAATAACAAGTTTCAGAATTGAAATGTTAATTTTCATATTCAAATAACAATATTCAAAATTGAAATATCCATTTTTAAACTCAATTACTAATTTTCAGACTTGAAGTATTAATTTTGAGAATGTAAAATAATAATTTGGAATTTAAATTTTAGGTTTTAATTAAATGATTATTTAAAATTTAAATGAAAAATTTTCAGACTTAAAATATAAATTTTCATATTCACATAAAAATATTCAAAACTAAAATGTCCATTTTTATGATCAATTATTATTTTTTAAATTGAAATAATAATTTTTTGGATTCAAAAATATTAATTTAGAATTCAAAATCAATTTTTAAATCAAATAAGTCTTTTTGAATTGAAATTGAAAATATCATATTCAAATCAAAATTTTCAAATTCAAATAATGTTTTAAACAATTGAAATAACAATTTTCAGATTTGAATAAAAAATTCAAAGTTCAAATATTAATTTTGAGATTCATTATATGAACAATAT
>Ga0116231_10014047_pt1 | contig 10940 bp, 4 predicted proteins | sample S1TSphgellanicum_2_FD_89695 | JGI IMG/M metagenome (GOLD analysis project Ga0116231, IMG submission 89695) | Host-associated microbial communities from peat moss isolated from Minnesota, USA - S1T2_Fd - Sphagnum magellanicum MG | ecosystem: Host-associated > Plants > Peat moss > Unclassified...
GTAAGTACCAACAAAACCCCATAATTAAAAAACAAATACCCATAAATAACATGTGTATTTGACAAGTACAAGGTAGGTACCCCATCTACTAAAACCTTAATGCAACAAGTATGATCATATATTAACAAACATGAACTACTAATAAATACCAAACACCCATGTTTACAATTGCCTTTATTAGGAGACTATTACACAACTCATTATAAACAAGTAATGTAAGAGTAACACAAGTAAAAGAAACACCCTAAAAAGTATAAAAGATATATTAAAAATATATTTGTCACAACCCTAACATTGGGTTTGCGACTAAATGTGAAGTGCAAGGGCCCATGAGGCCAAGAGTGTGTTTAAGTGTGAAACACACTCTCACAAATGGGGGAGAGTCTAAAGGATGAAGCCCAATGACTCCCAAGTGCATTCTCACCTTGGGAGTTGCATTCCTATGGGAGTTGCGAATGATCAGAACCTTGGTTGGAAAGGTAAGCAAACACCAAATTGGGCCCTTAAGACACCATTAGAAAGGTTTTGAAACTTATATGCTTAAAGTGCCCTTGCATTGTTCATTTAGACCTTATTTGTATGAGTTATGATCAAAAGAAAGAACAGGAGTCAAATTGGGAATTTGACTCCTGACCATAAATCCCTTGCAAGCAAGGGTCAAATGAGGTCTGATGGGGGGTGCTATATATGGTTGGAAAGATCTTTTAAAGGGCTATAAGATATTGCCCTTGCATTTTCAAAATAGACTTGATTTGAGAAAGATATCAATGTCTGAAGTTTTGGGACAACAAGAGTCCTAATTTTGGGACTTTGGAATCCCAAGGAAAAGTGACGTTTGGATGTAATCCCTAAGAAGAAGAAGCATAGAGTATACTATAGAGAAGGGAGTGGTGCCTCTTCCCAAAGGTTGTGAGTTGTGTAAAGCTTATGCTTAAAGTTATCCCTATTAAGTTAGTCGCACCACTTAATTCCATTTAATTTACACTAACCACCTTCTTTTCTTAGTTGTGCAAGTTGACATCATCTTGAACTCTCACTTGTGAATTTGTCTTCGTCCTAGTCCCATCTTGGAATTCCAACATGCCCTCCTATTCGAAATGCTATGAATTAGGGAATGTGCCCCAACTTTCTTCTTCTTCCATTGTTTTGCTCTATGACCCACCTTTGGGTTTTTTGAAGAGTTTAAGGGCGTGTCAATATTTGAGGGTAAAATATTTAGACCCCAACTATCGAATTATTAACCCTATTAATACTACAAGTAAGCCACCTAATGAAAGTAAATCATAACAAGTAACAAATAACAAACACCTACACCTCACTTTGATGCTTGCTAGCATATCAAAGACCCAAAGTATAATTGGAGGTTCTACATTTCAAACCTTCAATTAGTATGGTAGCATGTAATTAACCCCAAACATACAAAACATGATTCAATGAAGCTGGAACTTACCACAAATGATTTCAACGTACATCCTACATATTCAAGTACTATAATACATTACTAACTATAATGGATAATTTATTTACTATGATTTATTAATATTGATTATTTCACTAGTGAAAAATGCATTTTTCCAACTATATTTACAACTCCTTTTCAATTACAATTTCTAATTGAAAACAACAAATTTAGTTGGAAAATATTATTTGCAACTAAAAACCATGGTAGTTAACAAGTACAAGTTGCAAGCAACATTCAAGTTGAAACCATTAACCACGTGTCAACACCACATTAATCGCCACTTCAAACCATTTTAGTCTTGAATGGCATCAATTATTATAGTTTTAAGTCATTTTCAATTTGAAAAATAGGATGGATGAACTCCATCCAATGATATTTCATGATGTCATCAATTTTGTATTGCAATATTAAAATTAAAATTAAATTTATATGAATCATCCAATTTAAGAAAGCAAGATAGTTTAACACGTGGACTAAGGAAACAATGACATTTGGCAATGATCAATTATTTTAAAATTAAATATTATTGATAGATAACATTAATTTAGATCATCCATCTTGCATCCAATAAGATTTTGACACATGAACATAAACCTCATATTTAATTAAGCCTAGGTACCTACCTACCTAAACTTGGTTAAGTAGGTAGTTAAACTACCTACCCATAAAAACCTATTTACTAAATAAACTAGTTTAAGATAATCCTATTTTATTTTTGGTTTAGTTTTCAGGGTTAAACCATTTTGATTGGCTCATTCCAAGTACCATTTATTTTATAAAAATGGTTGGTGCATTTACTTTATAGTTTGCAAATTTGAAACATATGACAAAGAATATGGGACAAATATTTTAATTACATGTTAGTTTTAATTACATCTATAGTTTGATTACATCTTAGACAACTACTAGGATAAACATGTTTATAACTTAAAGACAAAGACTTATAAATCTTTGTACATTGCTCTAATGTTTTTGGAGCTCAAAAAAAATGTGTAGCCCTTCAGATGGCACAATGAATGCAACAAAAATTGTTCAAATTGATGAAAAAATGAACAAGATATGCTTTCTCCAAATGAAAGGGGTCATGGGCAAGTGGGTTGGCACATATGACCAATTTGCATTCTAGTGCTTAAGGTCTTTGGACATTAATCTATTATCTTTGCACTTTGAAGAGGTTTTGTAAAGCTTCAAATGCCACATCGAATGCAACAAAAATCACTCAAATCAATAAAGGAATGAGCAAGATATGCCTTCTCGAAGTGAAGGGGGTCATGGGCATGTAGGTTGACACATATGACCAGTTTGCATTCTAGAACTTAAGATCTTTGGAAGTCACTCTATTGTCTTTGCACATGAAAGAGGTTTTTTAAAGCTTTAGATGGCACATCTAATGCAATAAAAATTATTCAAATCGATGAAAGAATGAACAAAATATGCCTTCGCCAAGTGAAGGGGGTCATGGGCATGTGGGTTGGCACATATGATCAATTTGCATTCTAGAGCTTAAGATCTTTGGACGTCATTCTATTGTCTTTGCACATCAAAGAGGTTTTGTAAATCTTTAGATGATGTTTCCATAGCTTTTTAAATTGTTCAAAACAAATAAGAAATGAAGAATATATGAAATTTGAAAATAAGGGGGTCTAAATGTTTTATTTTCTCTGTGAACAACCTCATCCTTTTCTTGTTTCTTTGTTTTTGGAGTTCCAAGAAGTAAAGTTTTGTTTCGTTCATTTATGGTCATGAAATGTTTTTCAAAAAGAAAAGAATTTTCAAAAATATGGTAAGGGCTTGGTGACAAGCATGTCTACCCTACCCATTGGTTATGTTATACTAACCTAATCCACCTATTAACTACATTAAATATTAAACATAGAAATATTTATTATCAAATAAAAAATCTATTATCATCATTATTAAAATATTTATAATAATAACTAATAATATTGATAATATTATTAATATTGATAATAACTTATAATTTTAACATAATAATAATATATACCTATGTTATATTAATTTAGGTGAGATATGATATAACACACACACACATATATATGTTGGTAACTAGTAAGTAGGTACCTATTAACTACTATTTAGATAAATAACTAGGTAGGTATCTACTTACTAATAATTAATAAATACCTAATATGTGTATGACCTACTATTACAAATAGTCCTTATAGTTGAAAAATAGTCATAGCAAAGTTGCAACTAAAATTTAATACAAAATTGCATTTCATATTTCAAATTGGCATTATCATCCATGTTTATGTTTGTGATTGACCATAGTTGGACACAAGATTCATGAAGTTGACACAATGCCCTTAAAAGGCACAACTTGGGATATCATCATTCTCCCAATCAAACCTCAACTATAATTCAATTGTAGCACCCATGGATACCAACAATATTCCATGACTATTTTTTTAGTTGAAATTTGAATTCAATTGTTTGCCAAAAAATTAATGTTTCAACTTGCTTAATAGTACTAAATTATTTAATTAAATAACATTTTTTTTGCAATTAAGACGTGATTGAAAATGGCATGTAGTTGAAAATATTATGGCTGAAAAAAGAGTTTTCTACTATTGTTCAATATTAATGGCTGATGATTTACTATTTATTATTGATTATTAATCATTTACCATTAACTAATAATTATTTATTATTTATTATTACTTATTATTTGTTGTTTATTTATTTATTTATTATTATTATTTAAAATCAATCAATAAATAATAATAATTAATCAATTAATAAGTTGATGGATTAATTGATTATTAGTATTCAATTATCAAGTATTAATTATTAATTATTAAATATTAGCTATTTAAAATACTAAGCCTAAGTACCTACACGTGGCGAAAGGTAACATGTAGGTGGATTATTAAATGTTATAAGTACTTATTAAAAGTACTATACCTAATTTAATAACCTAATTTTGAACTTAAATTAAGTATAAACCTTAAGCCACACAAATTTATAAGTTAAATAGTCAAATTAGTAAGGTTGATTTAATTAAATGTCAAATCATAATGACCAATTTGAGTAAGCCCTAACCATTGAATATAATTTATTTGACCAAGCCTTGGTCATCTTAATGGACTTCTATCCCTTTTGATTAAATGTTTGGTTTATCTCATTGTCAAAAAGGTCATTGTAATCAATTGTTTCAATCAAAGTAACTCGTGTTTTTCATGGCCTGAACATTTTGTCAAAATGACCATCCCCCTTAGTCAATGTGAACATTTTTGTCAAGTTGGACCTTCTAAGAAATCACATTTTCTTATAATGAGACAACCATGCAATGGAATGACAAATTAATACCTTGGCAACTTTCATACATTAAATTTTGAAAAAGTATCTAATGATGACAACAACAATAGAAAAAGGTGTGATAATGGAATTGCCATAACTAGATTACATGGGCAACCTTTGGATTTAGTTAGTTTTTATTTTGGATGGGGCCCCCATTCATGTGCACTATAGGTGCCATCATTAGTTTTAATAACAATAGGAAGGAAGGATGGAGGAGCTTTAAAAGCCCCTTAAGATTTTGCTTGCTAATGTTCAGGTTTTTGATGAAGGGGTGACAAAATCATTCCTTGTGTTCTTTTGTTTCATCCAGGAAGCTGTTGGAAAGTTGGAGGGGTAGAAGATGGGTTTCAATGTCAAGTTGGGGTCAATGGCAAAAAAACACATTAATATAAAGTGCATTTAGGTTTTCATATCAATTTTTGTATTGATTTTAGAATCTTAATTTGTTTCTTTTAACCTAGATTGTGGTCCCCACCATAGGCCTTGGCTAGTCCCTTTTTTAGGCCTTTGGTTTGCTTACATGGCCCTTTCCTAGGTGTTGGTCTATTTCATCTTTTTACCCATTGAAGGTGTACGATTTGGTTTCAGGGTCTTCTTTTGATGGCGCTTCCCACTTAACATGATGTCCCATGCTCTAGATATGGAGCTTTTTCTTTGTAGCATAGTGTGGCTTGTCATTAGAAGCATTGCCAAGTAGTTCAAACTATTTTCTCATTTGGTGAACAATGTCCCTTTGATATATTTTCTTGCCCTTTTTCCCTCGCCTTTAGGTTGGGCTCTGGTTTCAACTTTGGACCCCTTCAAAGCCTTCCATTTGGGTCTTCCTCATCTTCATTTGTGTGCACAAATCCCTTTAGCTTTGAAGTGGGAGGTACAATTATTTTTTTGGCTTTCGTTTGATCATTTGGCTTGTGAACCTTTTAATGTGCTTGCTTGGCATATTTTTTTATTATTTTTGCAATGGTGTATTTTCTTCCCTTGTTGTGGTGGTGCAATTGCTCATAAGGATATTAAGGACCACTTATGGTATTTTTTAGTAGGCAATTAGGATGAACTTTAGGTGGAAAATGTTCTTTGGGCACAAGCCCTTATAACCGCTATTTCTCCAATTTGGACTCCCTTGGTAGACACTCATCCTTGAATTGGCACCCTTCTAGTATTGGTCTTGCCCTCGCCACATCAGCTTAGACAAAGTTTTTCCCTAAGATGTGTTGGAGGGTATCTTCATGTCACTAAGGTTCTTGCCCCCCTTGCCTTGGCCCTAGCTTTTTCTATAGTGCCTTGCAAATGCTTTCATCCTTTAAATTTGTCTTATCTTTACCAAGACTCCTTGTTGGATTTTCAACTCGATTCAAACTTGGAACTTTCCTTTGATTCTTTTAAACTAACTTTCATTCAATCACTTCATCTTTTAGCTAATGGTCCTTAAGGTATGGTTTTCAAGCACTTACAAGACCTTTTTGACCCTAAGGATTGAGTTAATAAATTCCCATAACTTTTTTATTAAATTCCCATAAAGTTGTGGGTCATATCCCAACTTCCAAGGTCCATTGTTCGGGTTCTTGGTGTTGCTAAACTTTGGTTTTGGCTAAATCTTTCAAAGGCATTTGGCCCATTTCGATGGGTGAGGTCTTATATGAATTGGTGAACAAAGTTTTATGTGTGCAATTTTGCAATGTTTTCTCTATTCACTTGTCACATCATTAATTCGGCATGACTGTCAAAGGGGGGGACATGGAGGTAGTGGTTCCTGGTGTTTGAATTGTTTTAAACATCCATCCCAACTAGGTGGTGGTACATGTGGATGTTGTAAATGTTTTCAACACCATCTCCAATAGAACCATATTTTAGGAGCTTCATGTGACAAGAGGCTAGTTGTTTCAACTTTTCCCTTTTGTTCGGTCCTTTTATGCCGAACATATTCCCTTTTACTTCAACCACCACCCCCTTCTAAAGATTTTTTAATCATCCACTCTTTAAAGGGGATGTGCGAAGGCAATCTACTTGCCAAACCTTTTTTTGTGTTAGCCCATTTTTGTGCGTTACAATGTTCTAAGGGGGATTTTTCCCTTTTGTATTTTCCCTTCCTTTGCAAATGACATGAGTTCACATCATTGGCCTAGTTTTTATTATTCATCTTACTTTTGACCATTTTGTTTTTTAATTGCCCTTTGTGGGGCTCATGATCTAGCCTCACAAGTGTTTAGCTTAGTCACATTCTAATTTGCCTTTTGGTTTTTTTCCTCCCATAAATTTTTGTTACTCATCAAATGGCATAAAGGTTTTGGTTTTCCCATTTGGGTCCACATCTTTCTCTTCTTCCTTTTTGCAAGGTGCATTAAATGAAGATGTTTGCCATGCAAAGGCAATTCTAAAGTTTAATGATGTTTAAATTACATTTGGGATTATCTTTCAAATTTTTACCCAAATACCTTCCTATTTGTTTCGTTGCTTCCCTCCTTTATCAATCTTTCGATGTTAACATTCCTCTTTCTACTTAACCTTCATGCAAATTTTTGGGAAATTTTTGGGCCTAAGCTTTTTGGATTGCTTGTAAGGACTTTTAGTGCAACAAGTTTTTCTCCCCATTTCTCATGGGGATATCAACTTCGTAGGGTGGCTACAATGATGGCAATTTAAGCAAAAAAAAGGTTTTACCATGATCGCCACCTAATAGACACATCTCTTCCCTTTGCAATAAAGATTTTTGGGTGCTTATAACACTAATAAGCGAACAAATTTTTTCATCAATGTACAAGCATGTTGTGGTTAGTAGAGGGCATTGGTGGCCTTCCTCTTGTGGTTCTATGTGTCTTTTATAAGTAGAACATGTTGATAGAATTGTAGAAAGCACAAGCTACTTCTAATTTGGAGTGTGCCATTATTGCTTCTATAAGTTTATTATTCTTTCAAGTTTTTCATCATCTGTTAGGTTCTTTCTATGCTTCTTGTGATTAGTGGGGGTTTTGAAACATAATTTGTTCCTCTATCCCTTTGTGACCCCCTTTGGGTTTTTGCGATTTTGGTTCCAATTTAGGTCTTCTTTCTTTGTTTTTCTTTTCCTCCTTTGCTTGGTGCTTTGTTGAACAAAGTTTGTTAATATTTCATCAATTAATATAAATTACAAACAAGCATTATTAATAAAATTATTGGTAAAGTCACCATGTTTTCACTTTATCTTTAGGCCTCCTTTCATCCCCTATCCCCTCTTCCAGTGGTATTTGCAAAGTAAGGGAATTTTATTAAATCTCAATATGAAATATAAGTCAACATTTAATGCACAAGGTTCAAAAATAATTATAGTAATTGTACTAGTAGGAGTAGTGAAAACATATGTAGCAATAGTGGTGATGCTCAAGGAAAAAGGAAATACATATGTAACTTAGTTTAGGGTAAACCGGTCGATAATCGAACACTTAAGCACTCAGGGCAACTAGATCCAATGGGAGGCCTTCATTGTTTTTGGTGTTCCAACAAAACTTGAACTCCTACTATTGGCACATTTAGTGCATTAAAAATTGTCAAACACGAAATAAAATTGATAAAATTATGGCTCGTCAAAGCAAAAAGGTTCAAGAACTCAAAAACAATTTACCACCAAATGCTACAAATGCAAACTCCTTAACACCCAAAAAATTCCTTCTATGTTGCCTTGTTGCTATTAGAGTTGATGGATACCGAAAAAAAAATTTGTATGTTGCCTTGTTGCTATTAGAGTTGATGGATACCGAATTTTTTTTTGTATGTTGCCTTGTTGCTATTAGAGTTGATAGATGATTTGTGGAACTTCAGGTGATGTTCCTATAACACTTTAAATCATTTAACATGAATAAGAAATAAGAAAGTTATGAGGTTTGAAAATAGGAGGGGTCAAAATGAAAAAAAATGAAAAAAAACACATTTTGCAATTTGAAAAACCATATTTCCTTTATTGCTCTTTTTTGGCTGTTCCTTTGACTTGGCATTTCAAAGATGATTTGTAGAGCTCGCAAAGGCACTCCTATAACATTTTAAATCACTCAAAATGGAGAAGAATTGAGAAAGATTTGCCAAAATGTTCAGTCATAGGCAAGCGATTGGTGATGGGCTGGTTTACACTACCATCAAAATTGATGGTTTTCTGAGTTTCAACCCCCATCGAATGCTATTGTATTTTTTTTCAGTTTTTTTAAAAATCTCACCTGTGTACAATCAAACTCAGGGTTGTGGTGCTGTGTTTTCCTTACTTTATGGATAACTTTAATATCTAAGGAAATATAATATATACACTTACCTTGCCAAAAACATTTACGCAATGCCCTGCAATTGTAGATGAAATTTGTTTACAAGCTCCCCCTTCAATGGAAGGGTAAAATTTTATTCATACAACAGGTAAGGTCAGTGTAAAGACACATATTTGTCGTGTGAATCTAGGTAAACGCAAAAGATGTACAGTTACCCACACAACACACTGATTTGTAGATTACATTAAGGATGAAATATAGCAATAAAATAGTGGGAAACTTGTGCTTTTTCTTCTTTGCGAAATTTCATGAAAATGCAATTTAAAAAAAAAGAAGAATATTTTATCACATATTTCCTTTTTTGAAAGAAAAAATCGCCAAATTTCGAAAAAACAAAAGTTTGAATTTTTTTACCAAATTTCTACATGGATTTGAGAGAGGTGGCATTTTTTGTAGTCATGTCTGCCACGCAACTTCTGTCATGCGGTAGGCGATCTAGTCGGCATTAGGAAACTACAATAAAGATTGCAGAAAGCAAACCAACAATTATCAAAAGCAGTGGCAATGAGCAAACTGCTCCAAAGGGCACTCTGTGCAATCTGACGAGAAAGCAAAACGCTCTAACAAGCTCATCAGTTAGCATCAATCCCGCATCAATTCACTCTTTGGGTCTGTTTTTCCACGCGTCAGGACCGTGATATACAAGGTGTGACTTTGCAATCCTGTGGAAAAAGGAGTGGTAGAGCTTTAGAAGTGTTTTGAAATCATGATCACTCCCGGATAACCGGCGTTGTTTCAGCTTGCAACAATTCGATGGTCATAACTATGTGTCCAACACTTCTTCAAAGAAGTTGGAGCTTGAACTGGTTGATTGCGAAGCTCTGAATCAAAGCTACAATTTTATTACATACAAAGAACTACTCTGCTGCAATTAGCTATGTACATGATGTGAACTCAATTTAATATTGTGCTCCACCTCCCAAGTCGCTAGAGAGAATCCATAGTGTGGTGAGGAGTTCGCCACCATCCCTAAGCATTGCACAATGCTCCTCCACCTTGTTGGCTTGAGCAAAACACGCAATGAACCAGCAAGCCGACGTCCTCAATACTTCCCATCTCTTCGCCGCATCCATCTGCAGAAGCAACACTGCTAGATGGTTGCTGGCCCAGTGGCAATCATCGCTCAACAGTGACAGGTCAGCTTGACTGCTCAAGTGACCCCTCAATGGGAAACCTTCTACCTCGGTTCCATTCATCAATCTTATTCGCAGATGGATCGCCTCTCCTAGATCAGACACCTCCTGTCTCGTATTCTTTAGCCATCTCGAAGGATCCTTGATGTCCGCCTTAGCTTGCGCCAAGCTCGTTTCCACTAGCTCCTTCGTTACGTCTAACTGGGTAGGTAGAAGTTGGGGACAAACCGTGAGCAGACGGTTCACGTATAGCATTTGCCACACTGTCTTAGTCCGATCTGCTACCTCGGAGTTCGTCGTCACAGATTGGGTTGATCCTGGACCATGATCAGAATTCATGTCATCAGTTCTCTCCGATCCTGGATCACCAGAATTGTCATCGCCAAGATTTGGGTTCATAATATTCCGATCGGAAATCACTTCCATCTTGCCTGTGTTTCTTTGGTTTAAGTTGTCGCCTTGATCAGTTGATAACTCGATTTCTGCTGTATCGGGATCTAGGTCAAGTTCGTGGTCGTTTGAATCTTCAGGCAGTCGGGTCTCAACATGGGTGTTGGCGTCAACATCAGGTTGAGAGTTGTTCGACCCATTCAAGCAGCTGGAGTGATGAATATTGTCATCACTAGTTTCGTAGTTCTCGATTCTAAGAACCTTGAGGGTCGCTAACCAAAAGGTGATGAGCACATGCTCCCAGTCTGAATTGTAGAAGTATATTACTGTGTCCCGGCAGGCTTTGGAGTA
>Ga0116231_10014048_pt1 | contig 10939 bp, 6 predicted proteins | sample S1TSphgellanicum_2_FD_89695 | JGI IMG/M metagenome (GOLD analysis project Ga0116231, IMG submission 89695) | Host-associated microbial communities from peat moss isolated from Minnesota, USA - S1T2_Fd - Sphagnum magellanicum MG | ecosystem: Host-associated > Plants > Peat moss > Unclassified...
GCATCAGGCGTCACGCCCACCAACACGTCGACACCGCCCTTGCCGAGCGCCTCTTCGGCGGTGAGTTCGTCGGGGAATACGGGTGACTCGACCTGGGCTCCCGTCTTCCCGCCCGGACCGAGCACCGCCACGGCGATTGCCCTGCAGATTTCGACATCCAGCGCTGCAAGGGGTCCATGCAGATCCGTCTTGTTCCAATCCTCGGGCGTCGCCACGACGCCGCACCGCAGCCGCCCGGCATGCCGGATTTTCGTAACCGTCGAGCCCGCGCCGTCGCCTGGTTGAGCCGCATCGGCCCAAGACGACAAGCATGCCAAGGCGGCCCACGCCCCGATCATCATCAAACTCTTCAGGTTCATCGTATTGATCGCCTTATCCTCTCGCGTATAGCCGCCGGGAGGGACCCCAAGTCCCGCCCCGGCGGCCGGCTTTTGCAGCGATCAGTTCGCCCAGGGACCACCCGTGCCCGTGGCAGCGCCCGTTGCCGGGTACACCGCGGTGTTGCCACTGGTGTTGTAGTACGGACTACCCGTGCTCACCGTCGGACGCGGATTGAAGTCGAGCGGCGGCGGATCGGATTCCGTACCCACGCCATACCCCTTCGTGTAATCCGTCGGCGTGACGTTGAGTGCCGGGTTCATGCAACCCTGACCCTGGTAGTGCGGCAGCGACGCCGTAACCGTGTTGGCGGCCTGAATGCCGGTCCCGATCTGGGCGTAAGAGCCCGGTAGGGTCGGCAGATTCCCGAGGAGGCGGTCGTTGTCGAACGCTTCGAGCAGATCGCCCATGGCCGCAGTGTCCGCGGGCCCAAGCTTCGTCTGCGGGGTGGATCCCGGAGCGCAAAAGGCCGGTTGCGACGGGCACAGCCCCGCACCCTTGGTCTGTGCGGCGGCTTCATTCGGTAGGCTGGACAACGCCTGCAGGCCGAATACCTCGTTGATGAACTTGATGACCGCGCTGTGCTCGCTGTAGACGTGACTCACTGTATGCACCGCCGCGTACGGCGAGATCACGATCGTCGGAATGCGCGGGCCGCCCGTCTCAGGATGGCCGTCCGGGCCGTAGGCGCGGAAGTTCTCCGGCATGTGATCGAAGAACCCATCCGACTCATCGTAGGTGATGATGATGGCGGCATTCGGCCAGTACGAACTGTTGACGATCGCATTAACCGAATCGGCCACCAAGGCCTCGGAGATCTGCGAGTCTGAATAGCTGCCGTGGTCATCGTTGCCGGCGAAGTAATGCTGTACGGCCGTATTCGGATCCGCTGGAATCAAGCCGTCATCGTTGTAATACCCGCCGCGAACGTAGAACACGCCGCCGTTGGCCGGCAACGCATTGTTGGTGACATCGGTGTAAAACTGCTGCAGACCATGGAGATTGCCGGGTTGGTTGGGGGTGCTCGTGCCGGTTTGCGTCTGATTCACCACCGCATTGTCGCCGAGGTAGCCAAAATACTGCGGACCCACGTGATGTGTCACGAGCGACGCATGTTCGGGCGCAATCGTATAGTGGGTGTTGTCATTATAAATGTTGGTGCCGTCGATCGGTTCGGGCCCGAATCCTTGTTCATACCAGCCCCAGGAAATATAGGGATCCTTGAGGGCGATCGTCTGAATGTCCTGTTTCACGTCCGCCAAATCGGTTGCGGCATGCTGATCGGCGCGGGTGATGGTACCGATTTGACTACCCATGAAGGAGAGCGGCAGCGATGCGAACGTCAACGGTACTTGAGTCGTTGCGGTCGGTAGATAGCTGTTGGTAGCCGCGTTGTAAGTGCCGTCGTCGAAACCAAACGGCGGCTTGCCGGACCAGCTATCGCCGGTGCTGCCCGGGAAGGGCACGGTATCGGTGAGCACGGGCATGGACAATCCCGTCGGATCGCCCTCGGTCGGATGCAGCACCCACTGCGTATCCCCGACTTGACCGGCCAGCATCGCGATTGCGTTCGGCGTGGACGGACCGGTCGCGGTCTGATGGAAGTTGTCGAACAGCGTAAAGCGGTCCGCATACTGCCACAGGAACGGAATGGTGTCGCAATCGACATGCGCCATCACGATCTCGCCCTTCTGCTTGGTCTGCAGGGTTGGGTTGGAGGTCGGCGCGACATTGCTTGCATTATAAATCGTGGCGGACGTGCCCGAGGCATTGGTGGCGTAGTGCAACCCTTCTTGATCGAGTGGGTAGCCGTCGTTCTTCGTAGTCGATTGCGTGGCGGCATCCGCGTGATAATCGTTGAGATAGCCGCTATGGCTGTGATCGACCGAGTAGATGCTCTCCGGAAACAGGGAGACCGTCGCGTTATTGACGTTGACTATGCTTCGCGGCAACAACCACGGCGAAATCGTCGAGTATGTCCCATCGACGTTGCGGATCACGGAGTTATAGCTCCCGTAGGCCGTCCCGGGTTGCGAGTAAGGGTCGGCCGAGTTCGCGCCCGGATACGTGGATAGCAACCCGTTGGCACCGGGATAGGTACCGAAATAATGATCGAAGGCTCGATTCTCTTGGAACAGAACAAAGACATACTTCACCTTGGTCCGAAGCAGCGCGATCTTCTGCGCCGTCGTCAGGCTGGTCTGGCTAGTGGGGCTATGCAGATATCCCGAGGTCGCGCCATATGAGGTCGTCGATCCCGCGATGGTGATCGAAGGCTCTGTGGCGGCGGGATTCGGACCGTACGTATTGGCGAATGCCGGCGCAATCCCGATCAAATTCATGGCGGTCGCCAAAGTCGTGAAGCCCACCATTGCGGACTTCGATCTAGAAAGACTCTTCATTAATACAACTCCCTTGGGAATTTGGATGCTCCTAATCACAAGATAGGGCACTTCCAACTGAGTTCGTTTGCCGATATGTGAACATTCAGTAACACCGGCACGCAAAAAGTTGAGCGCACATCCTCGCCGCGCGCATGCGGCGCGAAGGTGATGGTCGTCCCACCTTGACGTGGGTGCCTTGGGAACCGCGAGTGTTGGAGCCGATGGCGAGAGCCGCGCATTGCGCGGCCAGAATCCTGCGTTCCGCGCTATCGCGTTAAGATGTGGCCTGGCGCACAGCCAGGAGCTGCGAATCGATATGCGCGACCGTCTTGACCACCGGCCGTGCAGTCCATCGCTCCACGTAAGCCTTGACGGGTCCGACGCGCTCCATCAGACCAAATCCTGTCATCCAAGATAGCGCCGTGCCCCACAGCACATCCACCGCAGTGAATTTCTCACCGAGCATCCACGGACCCTTGCTCAGCTGCTGCACCACCGCCAGCACGGTCGAGTCCACGCTACCGTAAGGCGACATGGCCACCGGAGCCGGCTCACGTTTCATGGCCTTGTCGATGAGCGCCGGCTCAAAGGCCGAGCCGTAGAACGCATACCAGCGCAGGTAAGGTCCCCGCAGCGCATCGCCGATGGCCGGAGTGATGCCCACCTCGGGGAACAAATCGGCGAGGTAGATGCCGATGGCCACCTGCTCCGTCACCAGCACGTCGCCATGCAGTATGGCCGGCACCTTTCCCATTGGATTCAACGCTAGATAGGCGGGCTCACGATTTTGGCCCGCCTTCATGTCGAGCACGTGCAGCGTGTAGGGTGCGTGCAACTCCTCGAGCAACGCCAGCACACCGGTGGATCGAGTTTGCGGCGAATGGAACAGCGTGATCGGTTGCGTCGTGGGCATCGGTATCTCCCCTGCTTCAACTACGATGCTGCCCGGGGACGCGCACAGCGTCTATGAGTCCCGTGCAACATTCTATTCATACGACGGTCATGCTCAGTGCGCTCGAGCGACGTTAGCCTACACGATCTTCGCTGCGCAGGTTCGATCCTCCTTGATCCCGACGATTTCGCGCGACAGCACTCCGTTCATCGTCGGTCTGGCGAGCCATTGGGATCTGGAGCCCACGCAAATGCCGCGGCTCATCGAGACCGTTGCGGGGCTACTGCGCGAGTTGCGGGAGCAACTGCCGAATACGGAAATCCGTTTGATGCTGGACGCGCACTGCGACGTTGCCGTCGAGGTCGGCCGTGGCTTGGACCCGTTCGGGATGCCGGTCGATGAGCTCAGTGCTCATGTAGCGGACGTGATGGTCCACCGCAGCAGCCTGTTGGTCGTGTTGTGGGATGGGGAAGCATCGACCCAAGTAGACGATACGGCGGACATACTGTTGCGCTTTCTTGAAGTCGTCGGCGAACGCCGGGACGCGGGCCTTGCGCTTGAGATCGCCTCGACGGAGCACGATCCGGACGTGACCGAACGTCTGGCCTATTGGGTGCCGGCGCGACGCCGCCGCTCACCCGCCACGGCCGGCAGCCCTCAACCCGGTTTCTTGCTCGCGGTCGGCGATCACATCATGGAAAGCCAGGCGACGCTGCCAGCGTCTCTGCAGCACCGGCTTGCCGATTTCGATGAGTTCAACCGCGATTTCGCTCTCTTCTGCAAGGACCCGCGGCTCTCGCGGAGCGAATCGCTGCTGCGCAATCTGCAAGAGGAAAAGGAGGCCAACGATGCGCCGCTGCTTCGCTACATAGACGCTCAGTACGTCAAAGCCGATTCGCTCGCCGTCCACATGCAGTGGCGCTCGGATCGACTGTTCAGCTTGTTTGGAATCATGACCTTCACAATGGGGCTTGCCTACCTGATCTACGACAAGGTCACGGAGTCGCGCCTGCTGTTGCTCGTGTACATGCTGATATTGTTCGTCAGCCTCTGCGCGTATTACGCTTTCCAATCCCGACGCTGGTTCGGCAAGCATCTGGCATACCGCGCGCTCGCCGAAACGCTCCGCGTGCGGTTCTATCTGGCGCTCGCCGGTCTGGACCGACGCATGCATACCGGCGACCTTTTGGAATTATCCGGGATCTACCGGTTTCGCGGCTTTAGCTGGCTGCGCTTCGTACTCGATTCCATCGAACCGTTGGCGGGCGAAACGGACTGCGCGGACGAACAATTCCGGCAGCGCGCACGCTTCGTCGATCAAGAATGGATCGACAACCAGTATCAGTACTTCGTACGCAAAGTCGCGACGATGGAGAAAGGCAGTCGGCGGGTCAAGCGGCTGAAACGACTCATGTTCATCGCCATCCTGGTCGATATCTCGGCGATGTTCGTGTTCGGCGAGGCGCTGCATCATGTCGATACGCTAACCGGGCTGCCGGTGAAAAACGTGCTCACGTTCTGCAGCGGCTTTCTGGCGGTGGTGCTCGGCGTTTGGGAATTGCGGCACAACAAGATGGCGACACGCGAATTGCTCTGGCAATACCGCAGCCAACTGAGCCAGTTCGCGTGGGCGAGGAAACAATTGCACCGCATTACGAACCAAGCCAGGCGGGCCGAGGTATTGAGCGAACTCGGCGAAGCGTCGCTGATGGAAATCTATCTTTGGGCGATTCACCGCTACCACCGCGAACACTCGCCGCCCGCCGGTCCTTGACAGTTGGGAATGGAATCTCTTCTGACTTGGTATGTCGAGGTCACCGTGTCCCGCGACGTCGCGGCGGTCACAAGCCCATGCGCTGCAACTCAGGCTGTTTATCGATGAACTGGTGCTTGAGCGCTGCGCCGACGTGCACGGCCAAGAGGACGTACAACGCGTAGCCCGTCCAAGTGTGCCAAGCGCCGAACAACCCATGCAGGGATTCGCGAGTGGCCGGATCGAGATGCAGGATATAGGGAATTCGCGGCCATTCGATGAGGTTGAACCAGCGCATCGGGTGACTCGCCGCGTCCTTCCACGCGGAGTCGTGCATCCACCCCGTCACGGGCAGCGCGATGATGATGAAGTAGAACACCGCATGGCCGATGTGCGCGGCAATGCGCTCCCAGCGTGGATAGCTCGCCGGCAATGCGGGCGGCACATGGCTGAATCGCCACAATAGTCGCAGAAGTCCTAAGCCGAGTACCGTGATGCCGATCGACTTGTGGGTGTCGATGACCGGGCGCACCCATCGGTCCGGAAGCGAGTCCGCCGACAGCGCCAAGACCACATTCGCGATGATCAAGGCAGCAATGAGCCAATGCAGGATGACCGCCACCCGCGTATACCGGACCCCTGACGACAGCGCCATTTCGATTCCTCTTATGTCCGTTTGCTGGCACGCCCAGCGCAAGGATGTAGCCTACCACCATGGTAAACCCGAGGGTTCTGATACTCGCAACCGTCAAGGCCGCCGTATGCTATCGTCCTTGCCGTTTTGGCATGTGGCGTGTGGATGACGATGGGTATTTTGGAGAACCTCGAGTGGCCGTAGCTCTATCGGAGCTTCCTCGCTTTCAGCAATCGTATTTCGTGCCCGGCCGCGGCGCCTGCCGCTTCACGCTACAACCGGGACCTGGTGCCGTAATCGTGGATTTGGAAGGACTGCAGCGCGCGTGGCTTTTCGTGGCGGATGCCGGCGAACTCCAAGGCCTGACCGCCCCATCGGAAGCGCCGCTTTCGCTGAGCGCACTGTCCCCAACCTCTTTCGATGTCGAAGCGCAGGCAACCGTGCGCTCGGCCTGCGCGGAGGGCTTTGACGCGCCACGCGGTTACGAAGTGTTTGGCGACACGGGCCTGCCCGGCCGGCGCGCGGTGCTGCAGGCGGACACTCCCGTCCGCTGCCTGCTCCTCGCACCGGGCGAGAAAATGGCACCCGAGGGCCACTCGCCTCCGACGATGCTGCAGCTCATGCTGGACGTCGCCGACGCCGAACCGCCGCCGCCCTTATACACGCCGAAACTGGACATTCGGGTAAATGCGGCGACGGCGACGGCGTACCGCGTCCAAGCGGGCGACTACATCCAAATCATCGACATCGCCGGCAAACAGTGCTCGGATTTCATCGCCTTCGACGCCGCCGCCCTCGCCGCCGGGGAGGAATGGGGCATCGATGCCACGGCCACCAGGACACTGATGGGTCACACGATGCCGCGGCCTGGTTTGCACGCCAAGTACTTCGACGGCCGCATGCGCCCGCTCGTCGAGATGGTGCGCGACACAGTCGGCCGCCATGACGCGTTTCTGCTCGCCTGCACCGCAAAATACTATGAAGACCTGGGATACCCCGGGCATGCCAACTGCACCGATAACTTCAACCGCGCGATCGCGCCTTACGGCGTGGTGCCCCGCGCCGGCTGGCCCGCCCTCAATTTTTTCTACAACACGTTCGTGCAAGCGGACGGCACCGTGGCCAGCGATGAGCCATGGTCGCGCCCGGGTGATTATGTCTTGCTTCGCGCACTGACCGACCTGGTTTGTGCATCCTCGAGTTGCGCGGACGATATCGATCCCGCCAATGGATGGCAGCCCACCGACATTCAGGTGCGCGTGTACGATGCAGAGGCTGCCTTTTCCAACGGGAATGCAAATCGTATGACTCCTGATGCCGCCCCAGAACTCACCCGCCAGAGCGGCTTTCACGCTCGCACGTCGGCGCTGACGCGCTCGTTCGTGGATTACAAGGGCTTCTGGACGCCGACCTGTTTTGCCGCCGCCGGCCCGATCGAAGAGTACTGGGCCTGCCGTGAGCGTGCCGCCTGCATCGATTTGTCGGCTTTGCGTAAATTCGAAATCACGGGACCCGATGCCGAGGCGTTGTTGCAGCTGGCGGTGACCCGGGACATACGCCGATTGGCGGTGGGTCAGGTCGTCTATACCGCCCTATGCCACGAGACCGGCGGCATGATCGATGACGCGACGGTGTTCCGCCTGGCGCCGCAAAACTTTCGTCTCGTATGCGGTGACGCCTACTGCGGCGTTTGGCTGCGGCAACTCGCGGCCGATCGTGGATTGTCGGCATGGTGCCGATCATCGACCGATCAGTTGCACAATCTCGCCGTGCAGGGGCCACGCTCGCGCGACATTCTGTCCGGCATCGTCGTCACGCCACCGCATCGACCTTCGTTGGCCGAGCTTGGCTGGTTTCGATGCACCATCGGCCGCATCGGAGCGGCGTCCGTGGTGGTGTCGCGCACCGGTTATTCCGGCGAGTTGGGCTACGAGATTTGGTGTCACCCGGATGCGGCGGCCACGGTATGGGATGCCGTGTGGGCCGCGGGTCAACCCCACGGTCTTGCGCCGATGGGGCTGGCGGCGCTCGACATGCTGCGAATCGAGGCCGGTCTTGTGTTCGCCGGCGCCGAATTCTGTGACCAGACCGATCCGTTCGAAGCCGGCATCGGCTTTGCGGTTCCCGCCAACAAGGCGGATCGATTCATCGGTGATGAGGCGCTGGCGAGGAGGCGCGCTCATCCACAGCGCCAACTCGTGGGACTTACCATCGCCAGCGAGGAGACCGTCGGTCACGGGGACCCGGTGTTTTGCGGACGCGCGCAGGTGGGCATCGTGACCAGCGCGACACGGTCGCCGGTGCTGCGCGCGCACATCGCGCTGGCGCGCGTCGATGTGAGCTGCGCCGCAGTCGGGCAGGCACTCGAGATCGGCAAGCTGGATGGCCGCCAGAAACGGCTGTCGGCGGCGGTAACCCGGTTTCCCCACTACGATCCAGACAAGACGAGAGTTCGGGCGTGACGATTGGTCAAACAACACGGGAGGATGGGATGACGAAGCGGATTGCCGTGATCGGTGCGGGACCCAGCGGCATGGCCGCATTGCGAGCATTCGAAAGCGCTGCCAGAAAAGGCGCTGCGGTTCCCGAGTTGGTGTGTTTCGAGAAGCAGAGCGACTGGGGTGGATTATGGAATTACACCTGGCGCACGGGGCTCGATGAGTTCGGCGAACCCGTCCACGGCAGCATGTATCGTTTTCTGTGGTCGAACGGCCCGAAGGAATGCCTGGAATTCGCCGATTACGGATTCGAGGAACACTTTGGCCGCCCAATTCCCTCTTATCCGCCGCGCGCCGTCCTGCATGACTACATCAAGGGCCGCCTCGCCAAGAGCGGCGTGCGCGACAAGATCCGCTTCTGCTCCGTCGTGCGCCGTGTGCAGTACGACGACGCCACGGGCCGGTTCATCGTGGCGGTCAAGGATCTGCAAAAGGACAGTTTGTATGAAGAGGTGTTCGACCACGTGATCGTGGCCAGCGGCCATTTTTCGACGCCGAACATGCCGGGTTTTCCGGGCTTCGATCGATTTCCCGGGCGTGTCCTGCATGCGCATGACTTCCGAGACGCGAACGAATTTGCAGGCAAGGATATTCTCCTGGTCGGCAGCAGCTACTCGGCGGAGGATATCGGCACCCAGTGCTTCAAATACGGCGCCCGGTCCATCACCTTCAGCTATCGCACCAAGCCCATGGGTTTTGTGTGGCCACCGGGGTTCGAGGTACGCCCGCTGTTGACACACGTGCAAGGCCGCACGGCGTTTTTCAAGGATGGATCCAGCCGCGATGTCGATGCCATCGTGCTCTGCACGGGTTATCTGCATCATTTTCCGTTTCTGGACGAGAGCCTGCGACTCAAGACGAACAACCGGCTGTACCCGCTCGGCCTTTACAAGGGCGTCCTTTGGCAGGCGAATCCCAAGTTGATCTATCTGGGCATGCAGGATCAGTTTTTCACGTTCAACATGTTCGATGCCCAAGCCTGGTTCGCGCGCGACGTCGTCCTCGGCAGGATCGCGCTACCTGATGCCGCTTCGATGGCGCAAGACATAACGCAGTGGCGTGCGCGCGAGGAAGCCGTGGGCAATGCGTTCGAGGGCATCGATTTTCAGGCCGACTACATGCTCGACCTGCTGGCCATGACGGATTATCCGCCGATGAACGTGCGGCAGATGGCCGAGCTTTTCAAGCAATGGGAGCATCACAAGGTCGAGGGCATCGTCACCTATCGAGATCGGTCTTATCCGTCGACCCTGACCGGTACCATGGCGCCCCCGCACCACACGAAGTGGATGCAGGCATTGGACGATTCGCTGGAGGCATTCCTCGGCTAGCCGGACTTCGCGGATTCGACCCTGATTGAGGCCGCGCCGAAGGCGCGGCCCCTCCCAAGTTTCTGATTTTCCTTGTGCGGCTCTCCGCGTTTCCGCAGAAACGCGCTGTAGTGAAGACCGACTTTTTGATTGCGGCGCGGGGCCTGCGGATAATGCAGGGCCAAGATGTTTTTGCGCGCCACCACTCGCAAGAAAGACGGTAAGGAGCACCGCTACTTCAGCGTGGTGGAGAACCGCCGCGTAGCGGGCGGTCGTGTCGTGCAGCGCCACGTGCTGTATCTGGGGGAGATCAACTCCTCCCAAGAGCTCGCCTGGCGCAAATCCATCGAAGTGCTGGAAGAGGGGGAGAGCGCACCGCGTAACTACGCGCTGTTCCCGGAGGATCGCTGCGAAGGGCTGTTGCCGGACGAGTCGATCGTGCGCTTGCGACTGAAGTCCATGCAGCTGTGCCGGCCCCGACAATGGGGGGCGTGCTGGCTCGCGCTGCAGCTGTGGCAGATGCTGGATCTCGATGTGTTCTGGGCCGAACGCCTGCCCCCCTCACGCAAAGGCACACGCTGGGATCTGGTGGTGTTCGTGCTTGCCGCCTATCGGTTGATCGCACCCGGGAGCGAGTGGCGGCTACACCGCGAGTGGTTCGGGCGCACGGCGCTGAGCGATCTGTTGGGTGTCGATGAAAGCCTCGCCGATCCGCACGTGCTCTACGGCTGCCATGATCGGTTGCTCGAGCATAAGCAGGCTCTTTTTACCCATCTCACCGGCCGCTGGCGCGACCTCTTCAACGTGACTTTCGAGGTGTTGCTGTATGACCTGACGAGCACCTACTTCGAGTCCAATCCGCCGATGGATGAGGAGGACAAGCGCCGTCACGGCTACAGCCGCGATCACCGCTTTGACTGCGTGCAGATCGTGATCGCGCTCATCGTGACGCCCGAAGGGCTGCCGCTCGCCTACGAGGTTTTGCCGGGAAATACCAACGAAACGAAGACTCTGCGCGCCTTCCTCGCCAAGATCGAACACCAGTACGGCAAAGCGCAGCGCATCTGGTGCATGGATCGGGGCATACCGA
>Ga0116231_10014050_pt1 | contig 10937 bp, 4 predicted proteins | sample S1TSphgellanicum_2_FD_89695 | JGI IMG/M metagenome (GOLD analysis project Ga0116231, IMG submission 89695) | Host-associated microbial communities from peat moss isolated from Minnesota, USA - S1T2_Fd - Sphagnum magellanicum MG | ecosystem: Host-associated > Plants > Peat moss > Unclassified...
AGCAAGCGCTGGACTTTACCGAATCTTGCCTCGGTACGAAATCGCGCGCGTCAACCGGGCCGCCGTTCGTCGAACGCGAAGGAACCGGCATGTTCGTTGCTCCCGCGCTCGATCTGCGCTTGATCGCCGACGCGCTTCCCGTCGCCGGCATGGTCGCGGATGCCGGCGGGTCGGTGACGTTCGTAAGCCGGCGCTGGACCGAACAGACGGGCCACGATCCGGACGGAGCGCTCGGCCTCGGCTGGCTCGGCGTCATCGACGAACGCGCACGCCCAGCGGCGGCCGATGCGTGGGCGGACGCCATCCGGACGGGATCGAGTGCGACGTTCGAAGCGCTGGTGCACACGAAGACCGGGACCGGACGCTGGTATCGCGCGACCTGGTTGCCGCTGCGCGACGAAAGCGGAGCGATCGCGGCGTGGCTCGGCACGTTCTTCGACGTCGATGAAGAGCGCCGCGCCGATACGCGCTTGCGCGTGAGCGCGGAGGCCAACGCCGCGCTCGCCCAAACGCCCGGCTTGCACGGAACGCTCGACACGCTCGTGCGGCTGCTCGTCCCTGACTACGCGGATTGGACGATGATCAATTTGCTCGAGGGGACGGACCGCTTGCGCGCGGTCGCCGTTTTCCATCGCGATCCGAAGCACAGCGCGGTCTGCGCGCGCATCGTCAACGTCGAGATGCAGCTCACCGGGGAAGGCGCGAACGCCGAGGTCATGGCGACGGGCCAGCCCGTGTGCCTTCCGAGCCTGCCGTTCGCGCGCGTCGAGCCGGTGATGCGGCGCGCCGGGATCCCGGCCGATGCGCTCGCGGCGTTCGAGGAACTCGGCTTTGCCTCGGCGGTCTTCGTTCCGCTCACGCACCGCGGCGTGACCATCGGCGTGATGCAGATGGTCCGTTCGCACGCGCGCGCGACGCCGTACGACGAACGCGATGTCCCGCTCTTCGGCGATCTCGCCGCCGCGGCGTCGACCGCGATCGCAAACGCCCAGATCTTCGATGCGCTGCTCGATTCGGAACGGCACCTTGCGGTCGTGAGCCGCGCCAGCGACGAACTCGCGCGCAGCCTCTCCCTTCAAGACACGTACGATACGTTCGTGCGCATCGTGGTGCCCGAACTTGCGGATTGGGCCTCGATCGCCATCGTCGAACGCGGAATCGTCACCGCCGTCTCCGCCGCACACGTCGATCCGGCGCGCAGCGCCGATGCACTGCTGGTCCCGCAGGCGGCGCGCGAGGTGATCCGCACCGGCAGCCCGCAACTTGCGATGCTGCTCGACGAAGCGGACGAGCTGCGGCTGCGTTCCTCCGTGACGGTGCCGCTCATCGTCGACGGTGAAACGTACGGCGCGCTCTCGGCCGGATCGATGGCCCTCGACCGGCTCTTCACGCAAGAAGAACTCCCGCTCTTCGCCGAGCTCGCGCGGCGCGCGTCGGCGGCGATCGGAAACGCCCGCCGCTACGAGCAAGAGCATCGCGTCGCGACGGCGCTGCAGGCGGCCGCGCTGCCGAAATCGCTGCCTAACGGTGCGGGCTATCAATTCAACGGCCATTACACGCCGGGCCGCACCGAAATGCAGATCGGCGGCGACTGGTACGATGCGCTGCGGCTTGCCGACGGGCGGATCATGATCTCGATCGGCGACGTGCTCGGCAGCGGCCTCGAAGCGGCGACGACGATGAGCAATCTGCGCCAAGTGATCCGCGGCGTCGCGCAGGTCCGCCCCGATCCCTCGCTGATGCTCGACGCGGCAGACAAGACGCTGCGCGCGGATCGTCCCGACCGGCTGGTGACCGCGTTCATCGGCGTCATCGATCCGGTCACCTCGACGCTGACGTACGCCTCGGCGGGTCATCCCGCCGCGCTGATGCGCGCGCCCGACGGATCGATCGCCGAGCTGCGCACGACGGGCTTGCCGCTGGGCTTGCGCGAGCGCAGCGACGCGGCGACGGCGACGGTCGCGGTTGCGCCAGGCTCGATGCTCGTGTGCTATACCGACGGGCTCATCGAGTCGACGCACGACATCTTCGAGGGCGAGCGGCGGCTGCACGCGGCGATTGCCAGCCCGTCGATCGAAGCCAGCGCCGAACCCGCGCGCACGATCCACGACGAGGTGCTCTTCGACGGCGCACACGACGATGTCGCAATCCTCGCCGTCCGGATGCCGGGCCCGGACGTCCCCGATCCGTTCACGCGGTTTGCCTTGCGGTCCGACGATCCCGAACGCGTCTCCGCCGTGCGCCGCGCCTTTTCGATCATGCTTGCCGAACGCGGCGCCGACAAAGAAGCCGCCTACAGCGCGGAGCTCGTCTTCGGCGAACTGCTCGGCAACGTCGCGCGATACGCGCCGGGTGATTTCGACGTAGCGATCGACTTCGCGACCGAAGAACCGGTCTTGCACCTGCTCGACAACGGGCCCGGCTTCCGCTTCAATCCGAATCTCCCCGACGACGTCTTGAGCGAACGCGGCCGCGGCCTCTACATCGTCAGCTCGCTCGCCAAGAGTTTCTCGGTCGACCCACGGCTCGGCGGCGGCAGCCACGCGCGCGCCGTGCTGGAGATCCGCAGCGCGCGTTAGTGCTCGGGTGCCGTCTCCGTGCGGTTCCACCAGCCGCCGCCGAGCGCTTCGAAGAGCGCGGCGGTATCCATGTAGCGGTTCGCACGGGCTTGCACAACGTTCAGCTCGGCTTGCGCGTCGGCTTGTTCGGCGGTGAGGGTCACGAGCGAGGAGACCGCGCCCAGCGACTGTTGCCGGCGCACGATCTCGAGCGCCTTTTGCGCCGCGAGCTGCGCGTCGTAGGCCGCTTTGAGCGCATCGGCGTCCGCGTCGAGCGCCGCGAGCGAATCGGCGACGTTCTGAAGACCGCTGAGCGTCGTGCCGACGTACGTTGCGGCGGCCTGATCGTAGCCGGCGATCGCGGCCGCTTCGCGGTGCTTGAGCGTACCGTGATCGTAGAAGGTCTGCGTGACCTGTGCGGTGAGGTTCGAAAGAAAGGTTCCGGCGCCGAAGAGCGTCCCCAGGCTCAGCGCCTGCGTCGCGGTCTGCGCCGTGATCGAAAAATTCGGCAAGCGGTTCGTGTACGCGACGCCGACCTCGGCGCTTTGCTGGGCGAGGTTCGCTTCCGCGGCGGCGATGTCGGGCCGCTGCGCGACGAGCGACGACGGGAGCGAAACGGGCAGCGTATCGGGCAAATGCAGGGCGTCCAGATCGAAGTCGGCATCGGGGGCCGCGTCGGGTGAAACCCCGACGAGCCGCGCGAGCGCATCACGGGCTTGCGCGAGTTGTTTTTCGAGCGGCGGAACGGCGGCTTGCGCCGCGCGCAAGGCCGAGACTTGCGTCAGCACGTCGAGTCCGGCCGCTTGCGCGTAGGTGCGCTGCGCGCGCGTGAGGTCGAGCAACTGCTGATCGATCGCGATCGCACGCTTCGCGGTTGCGATCTGCGCGCGCAGTCCGGCCGCTTGCAAGACCGTGATCACGACGTTCGAGGTCAACGTGAGGTACGTCGCTTCGGTCATGAAGCGCTGCGCGGTCAGCGCCGCACCGGCCGAAGCCGTTTGGTAGCGCAGGTTGCCGAATACGTCGGGCGTGTAAGCGACGTCGAGCGAGATCGTATGCACGCCGTAGACGTATTCGCTGTTGCTCGAATTGAGCGGCGGTGCGTAGTACGTCGGAACTTGCTGGCGCGACACGCTTGCCGAGCCCTGAGCGGTCGGGTACGCCGAGGATCGCTGCGCGTAATACGTCTCACGTGCTTGGCGCAGCGCCGCTTGTGCTACGGTGACGTCGGGATTCGCCGCAATCGCGCGATTGACGAGCGCATTGAGTTTCTCCGAATGGAAGAGCGTCCACCACTGACCCGGCACATCGAGCCCGGCGATGAAGCGTTGCGCTTCGCCGCCGGGAACGGGAGCGGAAGCCGTCTGCGGCGGCCGCGCACCGTAGCCGGTTGCGGTCGGCGCGGGCGGCACCGGCGTCGCGGGCGGCAGGGGCTGCTTGCAGGCGGTGAGCGCGAGGAGCGCGACCGCGGCCAGCGCGCGTCCTTTTACCTTCATCGCGCTCACGCCGGCGCCGGCTCGGTCGCGGTCGCCGGAGGTTCGTGATGCGCGTGGCCGTTGCGGGCGAACACATCCATCAGGACCGGCAAGATCAGCAAGATCAAGAACGGTGCAACGAGGCTCCCGCCGACGACGACCAGGGCCAGCGGCTTCTGGACTTGCGAACCGATGCCGTTGGAAAGCGCGGCCGGCAAGAGCCCCACGCAGGCCGCGATACACGTCATCAAGACCGGTCGCAGCTGCTGGTCGCACGCTTTGCGGATCGCCGGTTGGCGCAACATCCCCGCTGCGACGTGCTCGTTGTACGACGAAACGACGATGATGCCGTTCATGATCGAAATACCGAAGAGTCCGATGAATCCGATGACGGCGGAGACACTCAGGGCCGTGTGCGTGAAGAACAGCAGCATCACGCCGCCGACGAGCGCCAGCGGCAAGACGCTCGCGGCGAGCAGCGCCTCGCGGATCGAACTGAAGTTGAAATAGAGCAGCGCCAGCACGAGCAGCAGGCTGACCGGAACGGCGATTCCGAGGCGCGCGAGCGCCGCATTGAACTCGGCGAGTTCACCGACCCATTCGAGCCGCGCACCCGCCGGTAAGCGAACCTGCTTTGCGACGCGCGCTTGCGCATCGAGCGTGGTGCTGCCCAGATCGCGTCCGCGCACGCTGTATTTCACCGGGACGTAGCGTTGCTGTTCGCTGCGGAAGATCTGCGAGGGGCCGACGACCAGTTTGATGTCGGCGACGTCGCCGAGCGGAACCGGGATGGTCCCGCTGCCGCTCGGATTCGGCGCGTTGATGGTCACGCGACGGATCGCTTCGATGTTGTCGCGATACTTGGGCGCCAAACGCACCACGATCGGGAAGTTGCGATCGCTTCCGGCTTCGTAGAGGTTCCCCGCCGGCTGCCCGCCGATCGCCGCTTGGATGACGTTGTTGACGTCGCCCGGCGCCAGGCCGTAGCGCGCGGCCTTCACGCGGTCGACCGTGATGTTGATCGTCGGTTCGCCGAGCGGATCGAACACGCCCAAGTCGGCGACGCCGGGGACCGTTGACATCACGCGAACGACATCGCTCGCCGCCTTCTGCAGGCTCGCTAAGTCGTTGCCGAAGATCTTGACCGAGTTTTCGCCCTTGACGCCCGAGGCGGCTTCTTCGACGTTGTCCTCGATGTTCTGTGAGAAGTTGAAATCGATCCCGGGGAAGCGGTCCTCGAGGCGTTTGTTGAGCGTCCGCGTCAGCGACGCTTTGTCGACGCCCTTCGGCCAGGTATCGAACGGCTTGAGCGGCACGAAGAATTCGGTGTCGTAATAGCCGCCGGTGTCGGTGCCGTCATCGGGCCGTCCATGCTGCGAGATCACCGTCTCGATCTCCGGATACGAGAGCATGATCTTCCGCATCTCGGCGACGTACGCGCTGCCGGCTTCGAGCGAGACCGACTCCGGCATCGTGGCGCGGATCCAGAAGTTGCCTTCCTCGAGATGCGGGAGGAACTCGGTGCCGAGCCGGCCGCCGGCGATGACGACGCCCGCGATCAAGAACACGGCGATCCCCAGCGTGATGATGCGGTTGGCGAGCGCGGCGTGGAGCACCGGGCGGTAGAGGTGCCGAATCCCGGCCACCAGCGGCGTGTCGTGCTCGGAGAGCCGGCCGCGCGTGAGCAAGAGCGCGCTGAGCGCGGGCGAGACCGTGAACGTCGCGATCAGGCCGCCCGCGATCGCGTACGCGTAGGTCTTGGCCATCGGCCCGAAGATATGGCCTTCGACGCCGGTGAGCGTGAAGAGCGGGATGAACGTCGTGATGATGATCGCCGCAGCGAAAAAGATCGGCTGCGTGACCTGAGCCGCCGCATCGCCGACGATGACCAACTTCTGGTCCATCGCGGCCGACGTGGCGAACGCAAGCCGCCGGAAGATGTTCTCGACCATGATGACCGTCGCGTCGACGACCAGGCCGAAATCAACCGCGCCGATCGAGAGCAGGTTCGCCGACTCGCCGTTGATGGTCAAGATCAAGATCGCGAACGAGAGCGCGAAGGGGATCGTGAGCGCGACGATGATCGCGCTCTTGAGATTCCCGAGGAAGACCCACTGCACGAGGAAGATCAGAATGATCCCGAAGACCAGATTGTCGATCACGGTCTTCGTCGTAACGTTGACGAGGTTTGTGCGGTCGTAGATCGTCTTGAGATGGACGCCCGGCGGGAGCACGCCCGTCGAATTGATCGTCTGCACTTCGGCCTCGACGCCGCGCAGGGTGGGCAGGCTCTTCTCCCCGCGGCCCATCAGCACGATGCCCTCGACGATGTCGTCGTCGTTATCTTGACCGGCGATCCCCAGGCGCGGCACGTGTCCGACGGTGACGTTCGCGATATCGCGCAGAAAGATCGGCGTCCCGTTCGTGGACGATACCATCGTATCGGCGAGATCGCGCAAATTGCGGATCAGGCCCACGCCGCGAATATCGACGGCCTGCGGTCCGATGTTGATCGTCTGACCGCCGACGTTGACGTTACTGTTGGCCAGGACCGTCAGGATCTGCGCGATCGACAGGCCGGCGGCATTGAGTTTGTTCTGATCGACGTTGACGTCGTAGGTCTTGACTTTGCCGCCCCAGCCCGCGACGTCGACCACGCCGGGGACCGCTTTGAACCGCCGCACGAGCACCCAGTCTTGCAACGTCTTGAGATCGGTCACGGAGTACCCGGGCGGACCGACGACGCGATAGCGATAGATCTCGCCGATCGGGCTCTCGGGCGAAACCTGCGGCTGCGCGCCGCCCGGCAGCGCGCCGAGCTGCGAGAGGTTGTTGAGAACACGCTGGTTCGCTTCGTTGTACGTGAAGTCGTACGTGAACTGGACGTGAATGTCGGAGAGTCCGAATTGCGAGGTGCTATTGATGCTCGTGATGTGCGGGATCCCCGCCAACTGCACTTCGATCGGCACGGTGATGTAGCGCTCGATCTCCTCGGCGGAGATCCCGGTGCTCTGCGTGACGATCTCGACCTGCGGCGGCACGGGATCGGGATACGCTTCGATGTTGAGGTTCTTGAACGAGATGAACCCCAAGAGCAGCATCACGCCGAGGAAAATCACCATCAAGGCGCGGTTCCGCAGCGGAAACCCCATGATCCGGTTCATCGCGGGCTAATCGCCGCCTTGGGCTTCGCGGTCGATGAACACCGAGCCGCCGGTGATGACGCGATCGCCGGCGCGCAAACCGCTCAGCACCTCGACGGTCCCATCGACCGTTTTCCCGGCTTTGATGTAGCGCAGCGCGATGCTGCGGTGCGGGCCGGTGATCCAGACGCGCGCCGTATCACCTTCGAAGATGACCGCGGCTTCGGGTACCGCGAGATGATCTTCCGCCGCGCCCGTATAGATGCGGAAGCTGCCGAACATGCCCGGCTTGAGGGCGACATCCGGATTCTCGACCCGCGCGCGTACCGCGATCCGGTGCGTGTTCGGATCGACCGATGGTGCGATGAAGTTCACGCGCGCATCGAACGTGCGGCCGGGAAAGGCGTCCATGCGCACGGTGACCGCATCGCCGATCCGGATGCGCGCGATCTGATCTTCGGTCACCTGCGCGACGAAAAAGACATGCGAGAGATCGCTGATCGTAAGCAGCGCGTTCGACCCGCCGCTCGCTGCGCTCTCGACGAACTGGCCCGGCCCGACGGCGCGCTGCATGACCATCCCACCGATCGGGGCGCGCACGACAACCTGGGTGGCGAATGCGCCGGTCGGTCCCGGTTGCGGGCTCTGCTGCGCGGCCGCGCCGAGCACGTCGGCGTGCGCTCGGGCGAGCTTCGCCGCGATCTCGGCGTTGTCCACGGCCGTTCTCGCAGCAGCGAGATCGGCCGCGCTCTGCTCGACATCCTTGCGGGCGGCGCCGTCGACGCTCAGCAATTTCAGGAGCCGATCGCGGTTGATTTGGGTCACGTGCAATTGGGTCTGCGCCGACTTCAGCGTGGCGAGGGCCGTCGCCAAATCGTTTTCGGCCTGAGCGTATTCATCGCCGACGCCGGAGAAGAGCGGCGTCCCCGGCCGCACGATGTCGCCGACGGTCACGAACACGTTCGCGACGCGTCCGGTGAACGGCGAAAAGACCTGCGTCGTCGTATCGTCCGCCGGGGCGATCGAGCCCTCCGTTTCGCTCACGTCCGCGAACGGAATCGACGTGACCGGCGCGGTGGTCAGGCTCTGCCATTGCTGTTCCGTCGGCTGAAAAAAGCCCGACGGTAGCGGTGCCGGCGTCGCTTCCGCCGCCGTCGATGTCGAGCGATGACCGAACGCCGACGATACGAACACGAGCAGCGCGCCGATTCCGAACACGGCGGCGACGATGACGATCTGAACGAGGGCCGGAAGAGAACCGCGGAGATGGTGCCTCGACATCGTGTCGCTAGTCTTTCACAATTCTGAAGTGGAGAACGGCGGTCCGGCGCATGCGAGCACGATCGGAGCCATAGAAAGCGACCGCGTCACCCGAGACGACGGAGGCTGTGCCCGACGCTCGCACCTTTAGCGAGCGCCGGGCCGCGCCCTCCGTTAGAACCACTGTATGAGGTCGATCCCCAGCGTCGTCTGGTAATTCTTGGTACCGAGGTAGCCCGATGCCGATTCGAGGTTGTCGTAGGGCCCGTAGCCGACATAGGACGATGACGACGGATTGTACGTCTGCGTGAACGCCTTCTCGACGCGGATCTCCGGGCGCAGCCAGGTGAGCGCTGAGAAGTGGTGCGTCACGCCGAGCGTGAGGCTTCCGTAGGACGCGGCGTAGCCGGTGCGCCAGCCGCGGGGATCGTTGAGATAGTCGGTCCGGAAACTCGCGAAGTCGCTCGGCGAGAACTTGTATTCGAGATAGTCGACCATGCCGACCGCCTCGGAGTAGCCGGGCAGGAAGGCATCGGGTCCGTTGCCGGCGCCGTACTGCGGCGGCCCGTTGCTGATCGAGCCCGCGGCCGGTGCGTTGCGCGTCCACAGAAAATACGTCTCGAACGCGTTGTGGAACGTCGTGCTGAACGTGTGATACCAGGTCATGTTGAATTGCTGAAGGTTGTCGTGCCCGTACAAACACGATCCGGCCGGGATACCGGTGATGATCTGCCCATTCTGGTTTGCGTAGGTGACGCTCGATGCGTACGCGGCACACTGCGGCGCGCTATATTTGTTCGCTCCGGCGACGTAGTATGAGAAGTTCTTGTTGTTGTATGCGTCGACGCCGATGAGCACGTCGTCTTTGTTGGCTTTGGTCGTATATTTCACGAAGAGTTGGCCGGTCGGAAAATGGGCCGTCGGCGTGAACGGAGCGACGTCGTCGGCAAACGTGAGGCCGTAGTCGAGCGTGAACATGTTGCTGAGCTTCGACCAGAAGATCAGGCCGGTCTGCGTGTAGCTGTCCCAATCGAACATGATCGAGTGGGTGTAGAGATAGTTCTGCGGCGCAAGCTGGGCCTCGATGTCGGGAACCGAGATGACACGGCCAAGCTCGATCACCGTTCCACCCTTGAAGAAATGCGGCTCGTAGAGCATCCCGAAGACCTCGGGATCATCGTAACCGCTCAACTGATTGTTCGTCGCGAGCTGATTGCTCTGATACCCATAGGCCGTGGTCCAGCGGTAGTCGACGCCGTAGATGCTGCTGATCCGGAAGCCCCAGTCGGCATGATCCTGTTGGACCGTATCGGGATCGCGTTCGAGGCGCAGAACCGCTTGATCGAGTTCGATCCGGTTTGCAACGGGGTTGTACGAGATCGGGAACGTCGTCGTCGCCGAGGACGGCGAGAGTTCGATGCCGGGGTTCAGCCAGCCGTAGACACGGATGCGATTCTTATCGAGCCATTGGCCCAGACCCGGCGCCTTCGCCATGGCCGTCTCGAGCGGATACCCGACCGGATCGATGTTCGTGCCCAGCAACGGTCCGCCGAAATCAACGTTCGGGAAGAGAGAATCCATCGGCGCGTCTTGACCACGGCGCGACGGCTCCGGCGTTGGAGAAGCGCTAACGGCGGGAGTCGGCGCGGCCGCAGGCGCCATGGCCGGCATCGTCGACGCTGCGGGCGCCGGCGACATCGCCATGGCAGCCGGCGCGGCGACGGTCTGATCGAGTTCATCGGCCAGCGCGACACCCGGCAAGGCGAGGAAGACTCCGGAGAGCACAAGCGATCGAAACACGGTTAGATGAAACTCCTATCTTGGTTTTTCAACGATCGACGCGATCGGAAAAGAAACTCCGGGACGCAACCCGCGCGTCGAGGCCGCCGGGCACGGAACGATTCGAGGAATCGTGTGCGGCACGGGCGCTCAAGCTCTCGGATCGTAGAATGACGACCGGGCGCGGACAAGCCGTCGTTTGGACTATCCGTTCGGCTTGGCTGCATCGAGAGCGCGATTGAGCTCGAGCACGTTGACACGCGGCTCGCCGAGTATCCCGAAATCGCGGCCGCGCTCGTGCGCGGCGATCAGCGCGTCAACGGCGGCGACGGACATGCGGCGCGCTTTGGCAACGCGCGCGGCTTGATAGTGGGCGGCTTCGGGCGAAATATCGGGGTCGATTCCGCTGGCGCTCGAGGTGACGAGGTCCATCGGCACCGGGCCGCTCGCATCCGGATTCTCCTTCTGCACGGCGGCGATCGCGGCTTTGGTCGCGTCGATGAGCTTCTTCGATGTCGGGCCGAGGTTCGTGCCGCCGGTTGACGTCGGATCGTAGCCTTTGCCCGCCGCTGACGGACGCGGATGGAAGTACTGCGGTTTGCTGAACGCCTGACCGACGATCGCGGAGCCGATGACCTTGCCGTCGACGGTGACCAGCGATCCGCCCGCTTGCGCCGGAAAGAGCGCCGCGGAAAGCAGCCACATCACGACCGGGTAGGCGA
>Ga0116231_10014051_pt1 | contig 10936 bp, 11 predicted proteins | sample S1TSphgellanicum_2_FD_89695 | JGI IMG/M metagenome (GOLD analysis project Ga0116231, IMG submission 89695) | Host-associated microbial communities from peat moss isolated from Minnesota, USA - S1T2_Fd - Sphagnum magellanicum MG | ecosystem: Host-associated > Plants > Peat moss > Unclassified...
AGGTCGAACACCTGAATTTTCCCCGGATAGTGGCCGGCAAACCCGACTTCGCCTTTGCCGCCGGTCGCGCGGAAGTAAGTAAAGAACAGCGATTCGCCCATGAGCTTCCGCTTGATGGCGCCGAAGATCTTTTCGCCAATCGACTGGCCGGTCATTCTGGTTGTCCAATCAATGGCGGCGGTTTTGTAAATCATCTTTCCCGCTTCGGCGTAGATCTCCTGGCCGGGCTGCATATGCACGCGCGCAATCTGAAGGTTGTGGCCTTCAATGTCGTATTTCAGCGGCATCACGGGAGGAGGCGCGTAAGTAAAGTTTGGCGTATACGCCGCGCCCGCGGTGTCAGACGCGCCCATCGCTAACCCGCACTTCACGCAAAATCTTGAGTTATCTGCAAGCTGGCTGCCGCAGTTCGTGCAAAAAGCCATGATTCTCCCTCTGTCAGGGTATGCTACGAAATCCGGCACCAAATGTTCACTTGCCAGATTCAGAAAAAACCGGCCGTTAGCCGGAAAACCCTAAACTGCCATTGTTTTAGAATTACCTAGCATGCGAGACGGCAAGCCACAAGAGAGCCTATCCCGACCCCAAGTGCAAATCCCCAAAGGGCTCTCTTGCGGTTCTCGCTTTACCGCGGGCTGGAACCGGGTACCTCCACCGTTCGTCAGACGGATTGGTGGCAGCACTGAAACGTAACTCTCCCATGGGAAACCTGTTTGCACTCCCCAATATCGCTGCGAACGCCGAATATCTTGAGGACACCTCACCCCTGCGGCTTGTAATGGAGTATTACGACCGTGAGCATGCGCCTCTGGTCCGGTATCTTTGTTTCCTCAATGTCAATCCCGAAACGGCCAAGGAAATTGTGCAGGATTGTTTCGTCAAGCTGCATGAGCATCTGGAAGGCAACGGCGACACGACGAACCTGCGCGCCTGGTTATATCGTGTGGCACATAATCTGGCCCGGAATTCGCAGCTTTCCGCGCGCGCCCGAAAGACTGATTCGCTGACAGATGTCACTCCGCAGAAAGAAGCGGCTTCGACGGACTTGTCGGCGGAAGAACGGCTTTTGGAAGCCGAACGTATGCGTCTTCTGCGCGAGGGCATTGCCCGGCTGCCTGAAGCGCAGAAACAGGCGCTGGTTCTGCGTTCGCAAGGTTTGAAGTACAGAGAAATTGCGCAGGCGCTGGGGTTGTCCACCTCGACGGTTGCGGAAAACATTCAACGCGGCATGGATGCCCTAAAGAAGATAGTTGCCTGAGAGGCGCGTGAAATGAATTCACATTTATCGCAAGACTTGATTCTCCGAATGCTGGATGATGAGCTGCCCAATGCGGCGCGGCTGGAATGCGAAACGCACCTGGCAGTCTGTGAGCCCTGCCGGCTGGACCTGGCTTCTCTGCACCATTTCTCCATGCGGATTGAAGCGGCGGTGCATTCGACGGAAATGCCGGATATGAGTTCGGTCCGGAGGGATCTGCAAATGGTTCTTCAGCCGGAAAGCGGCAAACCGGCCGCGCTTCCGCAAAATCCGGGGAAAGTCATGCGCCGTTTTGGATGGGGCATGGGTATTGCGGCCACGCTCGCCTTCGGGATTCTGCTGGCTCCCCATCACGACCTTTCTCCGCAGCCTGAGCTGACCGCGGAGACACAAGCATCTTCCTTGCCTCAGACAGCCGCTATTGAAGTGGACGGCGAGACCTTTGCGCCCGTCCCCTACTCAAACTCCGACTTGTCCACGGCGGCTCCGCATATTGTGCAGATGCAGGTCCCGGTCTCTTCACTGGCCGATATCGGGATTGTTCTTGAACCTGTCACAAACCGCGCCTCGGACGGTGCTCCTGAAACAGAGCGTTCTGTGCTGGCGGACGTTCTGGTGGGTGCGGACGGCCAGCCGCGCGGCGTGCATGTTCTCGGCTTCGAATAATTTATCGATTTTAAGCCGTGTTTTTGACCCGCTGGCTTGTTATCTAACCAGACACGCGTGTCAAGAGACTTTGCAAAAATTAAGAAAGAAGATGTTATGAAGACTAAAGCGGCAGGTTTTGCTTTGCTCCTCGGCGGTTTGGTGTTATCCAGTCAAATTTTATTTGGACAGGGTCCCGGACCGGGACACCCGGGTCCTGGCCCGCGCGGAATGGGCTGGGGGATGCATTCCGGCAAAACAGTTACCGGTGAGCCGTACTCGGCGACCGTGACCAATACGACAACAAAGACGCTGGCGGATGGCAACGTGATTCAGCATACAACCACCGGAACGGTGGCGCGCGACAGCCAGGGCCGGACTTATTCCCAGGAAACCATCACCGGGATGTTCGGACAGCCGGGAACAAAGGTGATCACGTTCATCTCCGATCCGGTTGCCGGCTATGTTTATACCCTCAATGCCGAGACGAAGACAGCGACACGCCGAGCGCTGCATACGCCCGGCGAACACGGGGCGAGCACGGGCGGATACAGGAACTCGGCTGCGGCCGCTGGTTCGAATCGTCCTAATGTAGTGACCGCGGATCTGGGTTCGCAAATGGTGAACGGCGTGACGGCAACGGGTAAAACCGTGACTCATACGATTCCGGCCGGCCAGATGGGTAACGAGAAACCGATTGTCGCGACTACCGAGACCTGGTACTCGCCGGATCTGCAGGTGGTGGTTTCTTCCAAGAGAAGTGATCCACGCGAAGGCACGTCCGCTTACGCTTTGACCAATATCACGCGCAGCGAACCGAGCGCTGTGCTGTTCACTGTCCCTGCGGATTACACAGTCAAAGATGCGCCATCCTATGGCGGACGCCACTAACTTTTTCGTTGACCCCTGCACCCAAGACGGCCCGGAAGCTGAAAATGCTTCCGGGCCTATTTTTTGGCTTTCACGCGCTGGTGAGGTATCGCGGCTCTGGCCGGTAAAAGCAGCAAGTTGCTCGCGACGCCAAGGCTTGTTCCCAACCCAACAGTGTCGTATTACGTCCGAATCGTCTAGAAAATGACGAGGAGCGCGCTGCTACGCGCTGTCTAATCTGGATACTGTTAATCTGTAGAGCGGATGGCTGCTCTGGACGGCAGGAGAGTGCGGAGACGTAAGCATTCCCATCAGTGCCTCGCTCGTTGGGTGGGCGCTTTGGTGTATGAAAAGGATTTCAACACTCGGGAGCAGGTGACCGGTTTAACGCTGCACAATTGGAACAACGCCGACAACTCACCCAATTACGTTCAGTTCCATTATGCCTATGATTACGGAGGGACTAATAACAACGGGAACCTGCTCACGATTTATGAGCAGAACAGCCCCACCGAGTATGAGAGCGCGACACCGTCGCTGGCGCCGCAGATTGTCACTTATCTTGGCTACGACGGCGTAAATCGCCTAAACGCGGTCATCGACGGGAGTTACTCGCGCACTCCGGATCAACAATAATATGAGCGATGAAATGGTCAAAATCAAAGTGCCCCTTCCGCCCAATGATGCTTCAGGCGCTGAAGCGGAATGGATGTGGGCTGATATCGCTGGTGAAAATCGCTTCTTGCTGCGGAACGTTCCTGTGTTTGCTTTTGGGATGAGCTACGGTAACGAAGTGAATACAAAAACTGTTGACGGTGTACCCGTGTTCACTGACGTCGCCCAGCATAATGGCCACAGCACTTACAGGATTTACGCAAAAACGGACCGACACGCCCCAGACGTAGTTGCCCTGCTTGAGCGCGTAAAAGGGCTCAAGTGCGATCTTGAAATGGCGAACAATAAGATCGTCGCCGTCGATGTACTTCCCGAAGCTGATGTTTATGCGGTTTACGCAGCGTTAGACCACGCTGAGAAACAGGGCATGATCGACTTCGAGGAAGGACACTGTGGTCATCCATTAAAAGCGGTTCGAGATGCCCACGGTGCTAACGCACCGGCTTAGGATAGACACGTCACCTCGTTACAGATGCCCTTCACTTCGGAAGCATTTTAAGCGGCCTGGTGGACTCCAGATCCTCTTCAGATACCTCAAAGACTTTCTTTCTCGGTGGCGGGCTCACGACGGGCTGCGCCTTGAACTGGCGCATGCGTTCGCGCATCTCGGCATGGGGATCGGCGCTGGCTGGCGCTGCCGGCACCGGCGGCGGTGGTGCTGGCGCGACCGCCGCCGCTTCCGGCTGAGCAGCGCGCGGCCGTTCGCGCCGCTGCACAAATCGCCGCAGGGGTTTCATAGGCTACTTCCACTTTGCATTGCTCCAGCAGAATCTCTTGGATGCGGCGATAGCTTCTGCCCTGCCGCCGCCAGCGGAGAATGACCGCGCGGAACGGTTCGAGCTTGGAGCGCGGTTCGTCAGGCGGCAGGTTTTCTAAAAGCTTGAAAAGTTCTTCGCTGGGGCTGGGGTGGTTCATTGGCTTGTTGTGGGGGAGATATGACCGAGCGGCATTGTGGGTTGCCTGAGCTAATAATCTAAAAAACACCATCGCTAAGCCTTGAGTCTGAGCTCCGCCGGGAGAACGGTTCGGCGTCGTTATACCTATCTGGATATACTTGCAGTTGTGCGGCCCGTTCGTTTCCTTGGCAATTCGCTTAAGTCTCTCCGCGACTTCCCCGAAGATGCAAGACACGACGCGGGCTACAACTAGAGAAGGTGCAGCGCAGCGAGCAACCGGACGACTTCAAGCCGATGCCGTCTATTGGTCGGGGCGTTGAAGAGATTCGCGTTGCAGACGATAGCGGAGTTTACCGCGTCGTCTATGTGGCGAGGCGGGCCGACGCGGTATACGTGCTGCACGCCTTTCAAAAGAAGATTAGGCTACTTCGCGTCAGGACGTCGAAACGGCGAAGAAGCGTTTGGCGCAATTACTGCGAGGTGAGAAATGAGCAAAATCGAGAATTACGAGAATGTATGGGATGCGATTGCCGACACGCCTGAGCAGGCGGCGAACCTACGGGCGCGTGCCGAGCTGATGCAGAAGATCACAGCTATTGTGAAGGAACATGGGTGGACCCAGTTGGAGGCCGCCCGTCGATGTGGCGTCACGCAGCCGAGGATAAACGATTTACTCCGCGGCAGGGTGTCCCGCTTTTCGTTAGACGCGTTGGTGAATATCTACACGGCACTGGGGCGTCGCGTGCGACTGGATCTTGAAGCGGCATGATGTTCGCCATCCCTGGGGAAGTTGGAGGTCTACCTTGCGAGGCCGGGGAACGAACCGGCGTAAAAGTAAGCGATTGCTGAGGGCCTACAAGGACGTTGAACTCATGCCAGCCACGAACCACACCCAGCTATGGTTACGACAGTATCCGGTCGTCAATCCCAAAGTACGAGCGTGCTGATTTTAGGCTACGTTTTCATTCCAGTTCGAAACCCTCACCTCGGACGTTTCGGTGATCAGGGCTGAGAGTTTGCGTCGGTTCACCGGCAAAGAAAGAGATTCGGAATCGGGGCTGGATTTTCAAGGGAGATATTACGGCTCCGCCCAGGGAAGGTTTATCAGCCCCGATCCTCTCCTGAATAGCGGAAGACCGGATGACCCGCAGTCGTGGAACAGATACTCCTATACATTGAATAACCCTCTTCGATACACGGACCCGCTTTGTCTTTATGTTTGGGGGAACTTTGCTGGCGTCAGCAGCTACTCTCGTGCCAAAGGCGGCAATACCAACTTCGTTCGGGAGGATGCCAGCGGGCAATGCGCATTGGGAAATCAGGCGGCGTGCCGCTAGTTTAAGGTATCTGGCTCCTGTGCCGAAAAGTGCTAAGGCCCGAACAGTACTGAGTCGCGCTGCCGTGGTGATTTTTTGCTTCCTTGTCGGCGTTCTAACAGTGATGATGCTTATGGCCATTGCCGACAAAGGCAGAGATGCTGCGTTAGTCTTTCTTTGGCCAGGGGCGTTTTGCATGTGGGTTGGCGGCTACGGCGGTCACGACGTCCCTGGCTTCTTCACCTATATCCTGGCGAATATGCTCTTTTATCCTGGCGTTGCTTTCTCGCTTAGACAGCTAGCCATAGCTTTGTGGCGCAGGCTCAAGCGGTGACCAATGGTCTGAGGAGATCCCGGTGCTGCGCACCGGCTTAAAGGAGACACGTCACCCCGGCCAGATGGGTCACGAGAAACCGATTGTCGCGACTACCGAGACCTGGTACTCGCCGGATCCGCAGGTGGTGGTTTCTTCCAAGAGAAGTGATCCACGCGAAGGCACGTCCGCTTACGCATTGACCAATATCACGCGCAGCGAACCGAGCGCCGCGCTGTTCACTGTCCCTTCGGATTACACCGGCAAGGCTCAAAATGCTCCCGGCCTATTTTTTGGCTGTCACGCGCTGGTGGTCTTGATCTTCCTGGCGGAGACGGCTTCCTTAAAGACCTCGAAATCCGCTTTCACCTGGTGGGCGTAGGCGTGCGCGAACTTCACAATGGCCTTCTCCACTTTTTCCCCGTCGCCCAGATATCCGGTAATCGCCAGCGGGTCTCCGGATCGGGCGTGTCCGCGGGCCAATAATTCACCCGCCACCTGGGCCAGGCTGCTGAGGCCTTTGCCTTTCATGTTTTCAATGTCCAGGCTGCCTTTATGATCGTTCAACTGGCGGACCAGGAAATCGAATTTGCCGATAGTGGTCCAGCCCAGCAGCAAATCCGACAGCGGCTGGATGCGGTGCTGGCCTTCCACCACGCGCTCTCCCTGATTGGGGAACTTGGGCATTTTCAGATAGGGCGCGTAGGTGGAGAGCACTTCCTGTTTGATCTGGAGGAATAGCGCGTCTTCGGCGTTGCGGCCTTCCATCAGAACCACGTAATCGCGCAGGGCGACGCTGCCGGTCCCGACAATTTTGAAGGCCACATCCACCGGGCGGTAGAAATCGAGAAAATGCAGGCGTTCCGGCGGAAGACTCTTGCGATACTCCTTCAGCGACTTGAGAACGGCCGCGGCCTCCTTTTCCGGAATGGGCCATTCGCCGGGCACGCGCTTGAACTTATATTCGCCTTTGACCTTGGCTGCGTATTTGGCCAGCAGATCGGCCGGCTTGGAGCGTTCGGCCTGCTGAAAGGCGGCGCTGATGGGCTCCGAATCGCCGGCGCGGTGAATGATGTGGCGCGCGGCCACCAGCGTTGGCTGGCCGGCGAGAGTGATCATGGTCTGGCAGTAATGATGGATAAAGTCATGCACGGCGGCCTCGCAGCCTTTTTCATCGTGCTGGCATTCCGATCCGGCCAGCATGACGCTGGTAGCCATGCGTTTGACGTCCCATTCCCATGGTCCGGTGGCGGTCTCGTCAAAATCGTTGATGTCGAAAAGGATGCGGCCGTCGGGTGAAGCGAAGCAGCCAAGGTTCTGGAGATGGGCGTCGCCGCAAAGCTGCACGTTCAGGCGGGTGCGCGGCTGGGCGGCCAGATCTTTGGCCATGATGCCGACCGAACCGCGAAAGAAGGCGAACGCATTGGGCAGCATGCGGCCATACTTGACGGGCAGCAGATCGGCCACGCGATCTTTCTCGGCTTCGCGCAGCGTGGCGATGGGATCAGGACGCTTTTTCGGCGGCTCAAACTCGCCCAGCTTTTTGCGCGGCAGACGTTTGATCTGTTCTTCGCCGCTCTTGAGACGCGCTTTCCCGGTAGTGTCCATGCCCCGATTCTATTTGACTCGCTGGCGCGTGTCATCAAGTGCCTGTTTCAAACCGACGGCAAACAGCGAGTTCGGCGCGTGCCGGGAGTAGCTGTCGTAAGAGGCGGCCAGATAAGGCAGAGCTTCGGAGTAGCGATGCTGGGCGGCCAGCGCGAGGCCGATGGCACGGCGGGCTTCGGCGGTTTCGGAACGGTTTGGGTCTTCGCCAACGAGGGCGAGCATCTCGCGGGCAAGGGATTCGGCGCGTTTCGGCTGGCCGGAGTGTTCATAAGCCAGCGCCAGCGGACCCAGAATGTCGGTGAGGTAGACGGCGTTGCGTCCGGCATAGGTCTTGCGCGCCAGTTGCAGACCGGGTTCCAGCTTTTGAATGGCTTCGGGCGCATGGTTGGTCCAGACGAGGGCGTAGCCCCACTGGCCGAGCACGGAAAGCGACAGGTCATAGCCGGCGCCCAGACAAACGGAAGTCTGTTCGTAAGTCTGGCGCAGCAACTGTTCCGCGTCGTCCAAGCGCCGCTGAGCGCGATAGATTCGGGCCAGCGCGATGGCGGGCAGGGCGACCTGGCAGACCTTGATGGGCAGGGATTGGTAGAGCGCGATGGATTCATGCGCGGCCTTCTCAGTGGCCGCGTTCCGGTCTTTCTCACTCAGCGCGGCGGACGTCGTGTAGGCCCAGGCGAGCGTTCCTTCCAGGTCGGCGCGGTCGAAGGCGGGAAGGTTTGCCTGATTGGCGACGGCGTTGGCCTGCTCCAGCAAATGGATGCCGTCGGCGGCGGCCTGATGAGAGAGCACAAGCGTGTAACCCAACTGGTGCAAGGCTTCGGCTTTTGAGCGGGCCGATACGCCGGCATGGCCGGATTTCGAAACGGCTTCGCGGCCCAGGCTGGTGGCACGCGCGGCGTCTCCGTTGTCGAAATAGAGGCTGGTGAGAAAGGCGAGTGATTCGACTTCGGTGTTGATGTCGCCCGCGGCGCGGGCATCGGCGAGAGCGCGCTCGAAGGCAGGGAGGGAGTCTTTTAAATTGCCGCTGTCGTGCGTGGAAACGGCGAGGGATTCTTCAATTTCCGAAAGCTGGCGGCGGTCGGGCGCCAGCACTGGCGCCATTTTCAATCCCAAGGCCAGGAAGTCATTCAGGGAGCTGACCTGCTTGCCGGCGTAGTTTGCGTTGGCGAGGCGGAAGAGCTGGTTCATGAAGGTTTGGGTGCGTGCGGCGCGGGCGGATTCGCCGGCAGCGCGGCGTTGGGCTTCAAACGCATAAATGACGCTGGCCACCAAGGCCAGAACGAGCACCACCCACACGGCGACACCGCGGCGATGGCGGCGCACAAACTTTCCCAGCCAATAAAGCGTGGTTTGGGGGCGCGCCAGAATGGGCTGCTGGTGAAGATAGCGGTCAATATCACCAGACAGCGCGCTGACGGAGGCGTAACGGGCTTGCGGCTGGTTGGCGAGAGCTTTCTGAACGATGGTGGAGAGGTCGGACGGGAAGGTGGTGTCCAGGCGCGGGGCGGGTTTGTCTTCCAGAGCGTTCTCAATGATGGTGGCAATGGATGCGTCGCCGGTGGGTCTTCGCCCGCTCAGCAGTTCGTAGAGGATGACTCCGAGTGAATAAACGTCACAGGCGGTGGTGACGGCTTCGTTGCGCAAGTGCTCGGGGCTGGCGTAAGAGGGCGTGGCGGAATAGGTGCTGGTAAAACGGCCGTCGAGGGAGAGCAGCTTGGAGGTGCCGAAGTCGAGGAGTTTGGGCGAGCCTTCCGACGTGACCAGGATGTTGGAGGGTTTCAGATCCAGGTGAACGATGAGGTTGCGGTGCGCGTAATCGACGGCGGCGCAGACTTCCATGAACAGGCGCAGGCGCTGGTCGACAGTGAGCCGGTTTTCGGAGCAGTAGATGTCCAGCGGTTGGCCGTCGACAAATTCCATGACCAGATATTGCTGGCCGTTTTCGCCGACGCCGGCGTCGAGCATGCGGGTGATGTGGGGATGGTCGAGCGAGGCGAGGATGTGCTGCTCGCGGTGGAAGCGGTCCATGAAGGACGGACCGGCGGCGTGCGGGGCGAGAACCTTGAGGGCGGCGCGCTGGCGCAGACCGGCGACGTCGCGTTCGACCAGATAGACGGTGCCCATGCCGCCGGAACCGATGCAGCGGATGAGGGCATAGGGACCGATGTGCTGGACGGGATCGGGAACTTTGTGGGCGGGCTGATGGGCCAGGCGGTCGCTGGCGCGCAGCATGGAGAGGACTTGATCGCGAAGGTCTGGGTCGGGACAGTGGGCGGCGAGGAATGGCTCACGGTCGGCGGGGGCGGCTTCTTCAGCCCGGTGGAAGAGTTCCTGGAGACGATCCCATTGGTCTGTGGTCATGCGGGATGGAGTTTATTGTAGAGCCAGCTTCGGGCGAATTTCAGGTCGCGGTCGACGGTGGCTTTCGAAACGGCCAGAAGTTCGGCGGTTTCCTCGGCGGTAAAGCCGAGGAAATAGCGCAATTCCAGCATGCGGCATTTGCGGGAATCGAGCTGGTCGAGTTCGGTCAGGACGCGGTCGAGGTCCATGATTTCAGGGCTGGAGCCGTCCACGGAGGCGAGATCTTCGGTCAATTGAACGGGCAATCCGCCGTTGCGCTTCATGCGATTTTCCTGGCGTGCCTGGTCGAGAAGAACACGGCGCATGAGGCGGGCGGCGAAGCTGTAGAAATGGCCGCGATCTTCCAGCTTCAGGCTGTTGTTGCGCAGCAGTTTCAGGTAGAGTTCGTTAACCAGGATGGTGGGCTGGAGGATGTTTTCGGGCTTTTCGCCGCGAAACAGGCCGCGGGCGATCTGCTTGAGCTGCGGGTAGACGAGCGAGAACAAGCCTTCGAGGGCGTTGGGGTCTCCCCCCGCCCACTGGCGAAGCAGCAGAGTGATGTCGCCATTGCCGGTCACGGTGTTAGTCGCGGGTCAGGGCGCCGTTGAGCATGCGCCAGATGCCGAGGGGGTTGCCGTCGTGGAGCTGGGCGGGCAGCATTTCCTGCGGGAAGCCCTGGTAGCAGACGGGGCGGGCGAAGCGCAAGATGGAGGCGGTTCCGACGGAGGTAAATTTTGAGTCGGTGGTGGCCGGATAAGGGCCGCCGTGATGCATGGCGGTGCCGACTTCGACGCCGGTGGGATAGCCGTTGAAGACGATACGTCCCGCTTTTTCAGTCAGGATGTCGAGCAGGTCCTTGAAGCCGGGGAGTTCGGCGGGGGTGGAATGAATAGTGGCGGTCAGGTTGCCGCTGAGGGCGCGGGCGGAAGCCAGGAGTTCGGCAGTCGACCGACACAGGACCAGAATGGTGGAAGGGCCGAAGATTTCATGCTGGAGCGGGTCGTTTTCGAACCAG
>Ga0116231_10014053_pt1 | contig 10933 bp, 11 predicted proteins | sample S1TSphgellanicum_2_FD_89695 | JGI IMG/M metagenome (GOLD analysis project Ga0116231, IMG submission 89695) | Host-associated microbial communities from peat moss isolated from Minnesota, USA - S1T2_Fd - Sphagnum magellanicum MG | ecosystem: Host-associated > Plants > Peat moss > Unclassified...
AGAGGAGCCAGAGGAGCCAGAGGAGCTTGATAGTCTCATGTTCTCTAATCTCTTGTTTCTCTAAGTATTTAGTTTGTGTTCTTCTGTGTCTATTTGTGAAATCCAGGTGAGGGATGTTTCTCAATCTCCAAGCCAACATCTTAATGTTGAACTTACTAACGCCTTTCAATTTTCGTACCTATTCAGATGGCTGGTACACTTGTAAATGTTCAACTGAGTACAAATCTATTGCCTAATGATACATGTTGGCTACCATTTTGTTTGACTGTGCAATATTAGATTTTTGGAAATTTGTTCTCATGATTGGTCAGCAGTGTTAATTTTTCTTGAGATTCTGCATAACCTCAAAGCATCTCTGTGCAAGTCAATAGGTGGTTGTTTGACATTCATTCATAATTTACGCTGGCAGCTCTGAGCAGAAAGGCCATGCACATGGTATGATCTGATCAAGTTGCAGTACACCTGCAACCATGTTTCACTAGCAGCACATTGGTTTTGCCTATTGTGCCTTGGCTCTGTGTCAATTCTGGCAAACACTGAATTTGAGTGTTTCTTCAAACTAAAGGGCTGGCTGGGTTCCATAAGTCAGACTTTGGATGGTTCCAAAATCCATAGTTCCCAAATCATGATGATTTATTAAAGTTTCATTAAAGAATTGAGAGTTTTAGGGTTTAAGGTTGTATTTCAAGGGATGAAGTCAATAATGGACATGAAGGAGGGAGAAAAGGGCATGACATTGTTTCATGAATTAAAGTTGATGAATGCATAATTTAGCAATGGTTAAAAAGTTATAAACACCTTAAACCCTAAGGTGAAAAGAAACCATAAACACCAAAACCAGGCATAGTCCTATGGTAAAATAAAACTCTAAACACCAGCACTTTTAGAGATTTAGCCTTCCCATTTGTCAAAATAAAACCCTAAACACCAACACTTTTTAGAGACTTAGCCCTATGATTTGTCAAAAAAAATTTAAACCTTTAACAACATAGCCCTATGGTTTTAAAATTTTTTTAAAAAAGTAATAATAATAATAACCTTAAACACCAAAAACTTGAAAAGGGTAGCCTTAATGGTAAAAACCCTAAACACCCAAAACACTAACATCTTAAACAGAGCCATTTTATCTCACCAAGAAGCTTAAACCCTAGTCACTTTTGTCACCACCCCAATAAACCCTAAAAAACTTGGTTCTGGTTCTTAACTTACAACCGTCGTCTGAGGGTGGGTGGTTCGGTTCCGAGCCTGCTCGTTCGGGGTGCTAGTTTTAGGTTTGGAATCCCGAACCCAGTTTTAGGGTTAAAAGCTCCGGCTGCTTTCCTCACGGCTGCTTTTTCCTTTAGGCGCTTCGTTCTTCTACGACGGCGGCGGCTCCTTTTTGGATTGCTCTTCGCCATCGCCAACCATGAGGTACGTTGTGATTCTTTGATATTGATTTGCTCTGTGTCTTGAATGTCTGGCTTGATGACAGTTTTTTTTCCTCGTCTTTTCTCTTCCAGATAGTTTCTCGTGTTTATTTTTCCTTTCGTTGTGCTTCTTCTTCTTTGTTTACTTCTGTATCGTTTTCTTTTTTGACAAGATGGAATGCAAGAAGAAGCCATTTTCAGTCGTGAGTAGAGATGGTTCCATCCCCAGTGTCGTGGAACTTTTTGCCGTATGTATGAATCACAGATGATAGCTTTGTTTCTTCACAAATGATATGAAGCATTCTAAAGAAGGCCTTAGTGTCATTGAAGGGATTGTTGTTAGTGATGTATGTCTGTGAGTGGTATTTTGTTTCTCTGTTAGAGTTCTTACGGTTATGGTGTATCTGAGTGTTGCTTGTATTACAGATGATGATAATGATGGAATTTTACTATATGATGATGGTCCGGTTTGTGAGGGAAAAATACGTCGTGTGGTTGACCCAGCCACAGGCGGAGAGTGACAGTTCTCGTAGCACTCTTCGCGAAATGGGTACCTAGGATTTTCTTAGGGGAGCAGCTCCCTTTTCGTTGCGTAACGAAAAGGGAGAAGCTCTTTTTGTTGTTGTTGTTGATGGTCTTGCTCTTCTCAGGTAAGCAATTCTTTCCATTTCTCAGAGGTGGTCCTTATTGTCTGTGGATGCTGCGGTTGAAGAAGACTTAATGGGAAGCGTTTCTTTAATGCTTGTGTGTTGTATGACCTTGATCTTGGGGTTACAGTAAGCTTCAGAGTGATGTTCTCCGGGAGGCCATCAGCCAGGTGACCACCGAGGCGAAAGAAAAGAATCGCAACTTCACAGAGACAATTGAGCTCCAGATTGGGCTCAAGAATTATGATCCTCAGAAGGATAAGCGCTTCAGCGGCTCGGTGAAACTGCCACATGTTCCCCGACCAAAGATGAAAGTCTGCATGCTCGGAGATGCCCAGCATGTGGAAGAGGTATGCATACATCTTGTTTCCACTCCCCCTCCCTCCCTTTGACGCAGGTTTTTGCAGAATGGACATTCTCACTGTGAAATTCTTCATTCTACTCAGAAATGGACTTTTAGAGTTGTGGAGTGCTGATGATGTGGGAGCTGCAATTAATGGGACAGGCGAACAAGATTGGGATGGAGTACATGGATGTTGAAAGTCTGAAGAAGATGAACAAGAACAAGAAACTTGTGAAGAAGCTTGCAAAGAAGTACCATGCTTTTCTTGCATCAGAGTCTGTCATCAAGCAGATTCCCCGTCTTTTAGGGCCAGGATTGAACAAGGCTGGCAAGTTCCCTACTCTGGTGTCCCACCAAGAGTCACTTGAGGCAAAGGGGACAGAGACAAAGGCCATGATCAAGTTCCAGTTGAAGAAGGTGTTGTGCATGGGTGTTGCCATTGGAAACTGTGGCATGGAAGAGAAGCAGATTTTCCAAAATGTGCAACTCAGTGTAAACTTCCTAGTTTCATTGCTCAAGAAGAACTGGCAGAATGTAAGTGATCTTTTTTTTGTCATGGGTGCTTATTCAATGTGTGCTGCAGCTAGAGCATATTGTGTAGGTGTGGGTATCTGTATGTTGGTTTGTAGCTTTTCTTATCTTTTCAGGACTGCAATTCTTATGGCTTCTTTATTCTTTTGTGCAGGTTCGTGTCTTGTACCTGAAGACAACAATGGGAAAGCCTGTGCGTGTTTATTAGAAGTTTTGTCAAATTAGGCTTCTAGTGTGCTTTGTGCTATCCTTTGTGATACACTCGGATGTATCAAACAAGAATTGAGATTATTTTGTTTTGTCATGCATACTATACCTCATGCCTTTCTCCCTTGTGAGTTAAGAGCTGTGGTCCTGAAGTTCTGGAGAAATAAAATAGCAAAGATGGTAATGGTGATTGTGCTCTTTTTTGTGTGTCACCCTGTAACCAATGCATTGGAACATGAAGTTTTTGTAGAGGGTTATGGACAGGTTTTCAAAATTAAGTGCATTTTGTTGTGTAAGCAAGTTTCTATGTGAGAAAATCATGGTAATAAGTTAATTGTGATGGAATTTCAGGACACACAAAATTCCAAGGAGATATCTCAAGAAATTCCCTCTCCTGAGATGATTTGAGTATCGTGAGAAGAGATTCATTCCATAAGTTACTTGAGCTTTGAAATCAAATGTCCACATTTGTAAAAACTAATATGGAGTTTTTTTTTCCTATCCCAAGGAGGAAATGTGATATCTTCTTTTTGTTTCTGCATATTTGTCTGCTTTTGGTTTGTTAAGTACATGCATCAACAAGTTCTGGACTGTTTATATGCTTGCTGCTATCTGGAGAGAAAACGATTTCCATGTGAATTGTGCCTCAAGCTTTACATGGCCAGCAATAAAGGGGTGAACAAAAGTTGGTTGAGACGTTCTGCAATGTGCCTCTGTGTATAGGTTTCATGGCACTTTTCCAAACCCACAATGTCATTGTCTCACAATGATATTTGTCAACTTTCATGTTTCTCAATATCTTTTTGTTCTAGTTCCCATCTTTGAAATTTTGTTCTTGCTGTTTTTTCACAATCTTTTTGTAGGGGAGTTTTTCTTTGACCTTAATGGAAGGATGTTTTTTTTGCCTAATCCTGATTTCCTTGTGTAAGCAGGTTTAAACTTTAAGCCCAGAAATGCCTCAATTGATTCCTTAAAACTTATTTCTGAACTTCTTGAACAAGTAGTTTATCAGTCAATTTTGATTTTTGATGCCTGAGGTTTGGATATAATTTGAGAACTGCAAGAGCATCAAAACTACGTCAGCAGATGAAAATCTTTCCAACAACACCATTGGCACATTCCAATTCCTCCGAAATTTTCAGCTATGATTTAACTTTTCAGTGAAAAAACCATTCAATATTCAAGAACTTTTGCACTGCAAGTCCAAACAACGTGGAACCAAGCCCACGCACCCCTCCTTGTCTAGGGCTTTCCAAAGACATCAAGAACATGATCTGAAGCGTCTTGGTTTGGTGAATCTCATAACTACAAAACAAAACAAGGGAAAACAAACTACCTTCCTTCATAGATAGATTTCCAACAAAAGTAACACAATCACATTTTTTTTCCCCATTTTGTGGTTACTTATTTTGGTTTAGGGTTTATGGAAATGTAGAATGCAAGATGGTGCATTGAAGAGTTTGTTGTATTAATGAGCATGTGAGTGATAAGAATTGATCAATACGTATTTTTGCAAGAAGAGCTTATTATATTTAGGATTGAGTGGAAGGAGCTTTTATTATTAGTTTGGTACATATGAATACTCAATAAAAACAAGAAAAAAAAGCTAACATGGTTTATACCACTGTTGGGTGGTTTTCACCTTTTTTTTTTTGTTTTTTGGGGTGAGGATCAATAGTTCTATTCTCACATAACATCGTGATAATTGAATTGGTTCTCTACTAAAATGTTTTTCATAATAAAAAGCTAGCCAAGGTATTAAAATTTTGAAAATCAATTTTGTAAATGTCAATTCTTAGAGATTTAAAACCAGTTAAATCTCGAAGATGGTTCTCATAAGTTGGTTTTCAAAAGTTCAATTATTTTGAACAAAATGTTTTTATTAATTTTAATTATAAAAATAATCCAAAAAATGACAAAAGTAACAAAGAATGAAAAACTTTTTTTTTAAAAAAAATCTCCATAATTTCATATGTCTAGAGCTTCATCCTATTCAAATGAACCTTCAAATTGTTCCAACTTTCTTTTAATGTTAGGTCCTTTTCAATTAACTCCACCAAATTAAAAGGTCATTTAGAACCAACTTTTGAATCATTATACCAACTTTTGCTCACAACTTCTCCAAATTGGTCCTTTGTAAATGACATCTTTTTAAATTTGTTAATATGACAATTAAAGAAAAAATCCTTTCTATCTCAATTTGGAATCTTATAATGCCTAATATTTGACGAACCAAACAATCAACAATGAGAAATATGGATTTGTGTTTCTCCCACTATTGATAAAAGATATTTGGTATCCTTGATGTCCACTTGATATCTTCTACAAATTTGCACTTCTCTACTTCCAAGTTCTTTCATTTGGTTCATTGGTGTTAGTAATTTATTCAAAAACATCCAAATTGCAATCTTTTTCAACTATTGGTCTACGCAATCAACTTCAAATTATGACACAAAATGTAAATGATCATAACATTTGATAGGCGTGAGATGTAAGGATCTTTTATCATATTCCTCACCAATAGGCACAACTTTTTCACAACCAATATAAGATTATACTAGGTGAAAGCTTTTAAACCTAAAGTCTAGCATCAAAGACAAGATGTTATGAACCTTTTTTTTACACCTTCAAAATGAAAGGAGAGACTTCCACTCCCCCAAAACTTCATTCTTCGAGTAAAAGGTCAACAAAGACAATTCAAAAACAACCCCAAAATCATCATTTATCAAATTGATTAGGGTTGGTGGGATTTCAACTTCTTCCTTCAATTTCAAACACATTGTTATTGTGGAATGCAATGCATCATTCAACAATTAATGTTCTCAAGACTAATTCAAAACATAATCATTCATAATTGAAAAAAAAAATAACAAGTATTTAAGAAATGTGCCATGTAAGAGGAGGCACACTTGATTAATTGTGACAAAAGTTTATATATTGTACCAAAATAAGTATTTTGGAGGCGAACTTGCAAACATTTAACAAAGTTTAACATTTAATGTTAATATTCTCAAATTATAGTTTAAGGACAAAACCTAAAATTTAAATGATCCATGTTAAAATAAAAAAGTTAAAATGATTGTAGAAATAATTATAAATGAAAAATATTACCTTGTTTTAACTGGGGTGTTTTGCTTTCTTGGATGTATATTAAAATATTCATAAGCCTTATTCCATTCTTGTCTACCTTTTTCAAATTTCTTAAACCAAATTACACTTTTTTGCAAATTTGATTGAATAGACTAAATAGGAACCTACTTGAAATTTTGAAAAAAAAAATCATATGTTGTCACATATTCGCAAACTTTAGGAAAAGTATGGCCAAAATATGAACTTTGAAAGCTTTCCTCCAAACCCAAACATTCACAACTCATAACATACCTTAGAATAGTCACAACATTTAAATTTGATGCCTCATCTTTAACATATGCAAGAATTTTCTTTGTTAACCCATATTTATCCAACAATTTTGTTAGATTTTTTGTTAAGGTCTGACTATAACTTCTATTGCTTCAAACATACCAATAGCAACATGCTTTGGTTGTTAATCAAGCCTTAAATTTTTTTGTCACAAGAGCAAAAATGTCATGTGCACTTTGAAAACATCCACAAACCAAAACTTGTTATTACAATATGGCATTTTATTAATTTTGGCAAAACATATATATAATTTTTTTTTAAAATTCCACCAAATTAGGCAACACTTTTTAAGAAAATTGCTTTCTTGGAAAGATTACTTCAAGATATAAATGCAAGGCCAAATGTTTCATCCAATAACTTTCCACAAATTACATTGGCAAGTGATTTTTGACAATCAAAAGGCCTAAGTCTCGAAGAAATTCTTTTTGTTGCACATCATTTTTCTAAAAAAATCTTTTGTAGCAAAAAAATTTGAAATTTATCCACCAAAAAAATTAGGTTTTTTCTTATTAATTGCCTCAAAACAATTTTTTTTAATAAACTATTGACCTCCTCTTCAATTGTTTTTCCAATAATGGCATGGTTTGCATCCACATGTTCGTTAAAATATGTTATACTATTTTCTTTGTAATGGGTACATTCAAGATTGGGTTACCCAAATCAAAAATATGTAAAAGGTCCAAAAACTTCATTTTTAGGACTTTTTGGAATTCATTTATTCATTTATTCGATTAGAATGTTGGATATTTTACCTTGATTTTCATTACATGCTTTAACTTTGATGATGACAAGTTACTTGTGCCCTTCACAACCATAAAATGACCAAATTTAATAATCCTATTTACAAAAATTTGACTTTTTGGAATCCTTTGTTGTAAATATTGATCCATGAATTTTCTAATCGATTGATTAGGTAAATATGGTTTCATATATTATATGGGTCCAAAAGATCAGGAATGCATTTTTAAAAAATTAGTCCTCTCATGTCCTTGAAATAGTTTTTTGTCATGTTACATTCTTAAACTTTTATATTTTAAAACAAAAAATGAACTTCATCTCCTAGTCAAATGATTGGTTTTTTTATGCCATTAAATTCATTTAAATGTATTCTTGAAAAAACATGTGATTTTGAATACAAATGGGCAAAATTTCGAATCCTTATGATATTTGATAATAACATATATCCATAATTTTTGCATATGTGATAATACTTTTTGGGTACCCTAATCTTGAATGTAACCTGATATGAAATGAAGCCTTTTCTTGCCTAAGTTAATTTGGGATTGGATGCATTGACATGATTATTATAACAAATAATACAATACATCATTTGAGAATTATTATAATCAACTTCTTTGTTATCGTTGACATAAGAAAAAACCTAGAAAAATGCATTTCTACTATGAAGTCCTTATTTAATTCTTTGAACATGCAACTTTTGAAGGTTCATTTTCATTCTTTCTTTTTCATTTTTAAAAAATTTGTTGCTTTCCATTTCCAAAGTAAAATAATCTTTAAACATTTTTTTCATAGGAACATCATTGAGATAAATTACACACATTTGATTTTCAGTTGAACATATGTTTTCATTTTCAATTGACTTCTCCATTTTTCAACATTTAAAAAAAAGTGTCAATGAATAAAGTGGAAAAACTAAAAATATATATTGTTCTACCAAGTTGTGTTTTTAATTTTTTACTTGCAAATTGATTTAACTATTTAAAGCCTATGATGCAATTCAAAATATTTACAAAGGTCAAAATAACTCATCTTTAGTTAACCTCTTCATTTCATGTAAAAAATGAATATGCAAAATGAAGTATAATGCAATATATATATATCCTACAAACAACAAATATATTTCTTGGTATTATAATGTTGCCATGTTCAATAACAAAGAAAAATTGAACCTAGAACAATAAAAAAAAATTTCACTGAATAAATGGAATGATAAGCATTAACATCCAAACAAAAAAACACAAAATCGCAAGCATAGTTTGAAAATCCTACCTAAAAACACAATTCAATGATGGATCCAAATGTTACACCTAGATTCCACCTTAACACACCCCCAAATTTACAACCTCCTAACACACATATAAACTACTTCCACATGGTTAAACCACGCATTAGTTAGTTTTCGCCCAAATTTTCGATTTCGAACTAACTCATTATTGAAGGCCATTCCCTCCAACCCAAAGGTGGGAAGAACTTGATTTGCCACAAACTTCCCAACTTTTCAAAGGCTTCATTGCTTGAAGCCCATTAGGCCTTGTCTCACAACTTAACCATAGACTTAGACTTGGATTACTTCATGGGTAGCATCTTCGTTCACTCATACCCCTTCACCTACTTTGGCACACCTATTTGCCTCATGGTGGCTTTACTTTGATAAGAATTGAACCCAATTCAACACTTGGTTTTGTGCAACGTGTGCCACCATGGGGGTTGGGCCCACCCATGATGGTTTCAATCCAAGCCTTGACTAAATGAACCCAAGGCGTGGGTCTTGCCCATAAATGCATGTCACCAAGTTTTTCACTCCCAAACTTACATAGAATGGGTGGGGGAAATACCAAATTGATAGCAACAACAAGAAGATTTGAACAACAATAAGAAAACACAAACAAGGCAAGTATAATCAATTAACATACATGGGAGCTAAGTCAGAAAGGTACCTAAGCTTGGACAAGTCAAATAATAACAAGAGGAATGAGTTATAACAACACAAGAAGACCCATGCATTATAATGCAAAAGGACTTGAGCATTGGAACAACACATGAAGAACCGAGTATCAACAATGCAAAAAAACTTGATCACTAACAACACAAGAAGACCTAAACATTAATGACACAAGAGAATTTGAGTTGGAACAACACATTAAAACCCAAGCACCAATAATACAAGAGGACTTAAATAATAACAGTGGGAGAAGACTTAAGTAGTAAAGAAACTACTCATTGTTAAACAACAATGCAAGAGGACCCAAGTAACAACAACATCAAAGGACTTGAGTAACAACTATTGAAAAGGACCTAAATAACAAAGAATTATTCATTGCCAAACAACAATGCAAGTTGACCTAAACAATATCGACACAAGAAAACCCAAGTAGCAGAAGAGTTGTTTGCTACCAAATAACAATGCAAGAGGATTCGAACAACATCAATGCAAGAAAACTTGAACAACATAGGAGCTACTCATTGTTGAATAACAATACAAAAGGACCCAAGCAACAACAATGCAGAAAACCTAAGCACCAACAATGTAAAAAGACCCTAGTAACAAAAGACTTCTTCATTTTCGAACATTAATGCAAAGATTCAAACACCACAACATAATAGAATTCTTACACCAACAATGCAAAAGGAGTTAATCAACAACACAAGAAGAGATGGCCTACAACATAAGAACATGAACGTAAAAATAATTAATCAAGCCAAGAAAAACTTAACTTAAACACTTGGAAAAATAGAATTACCTTTAACCTTTAATGAAAAAAATGAATTGATTATTAAAAGTGGAGCCTGATTTTTTAATCTTGTTTTTAATTAATGAAGAAAAATGAAAAATAAACTTTAACTTTCAATTTTCAATGATTGTGGAGGTGTTACCTAAACCTTGAAACCTTATGATCTTTTCTTTTGGAAACCTATAATCACCAATTTGTGAGGCCTTGCATGAAACCTCAAATCTTGGGATTCATTTTCTTTTAAAAACTTATGATATTTAGTTGAAACTTGTAACATGTTTTATTTGAATACCTTATTAAAGTTTTTTTTTGATAATTAAATAAAGTGGCATGGTTTCAAGGATTAGTTTTCAACCAATGAAACCCTTTAGATCAAATATCAACTTGGATATCATTTACAATGATATTTAACATGTTTTCTAATGAAAATTGACCTAAACTCCTAGTTGGTTTTTCATTTCATTTTAAATACCTACCCAACTTTAGTTTATACCCATCACCAAAGATGAACAATAATACGTTGTTGAAAAATGCAATGAAATAAACAAATACATAATGCATAGGATAAACATTCAATTGGTTGACCCAAGTAATTCAAAGTAACATTGCAAACAAACAATGAAATCAAAAGAATGACGACATGTACACAAGTGCAAAACATATGTTAACTATTTTCAACAATATTTGTGGCCACTCATTGTGGTAACAATCAAAAAATTACCATGGTAACAAAACTAATGCCTTCCATTTCCTAAAAGTAGGTAATAGAAAACCAAGATGTTTGCCCTTCTTTTGCCCATAACTTGGGCTGCAGATGTTCGAATTGCCAATGCGAGGGCATTTTCGATATCTACGTTTCAAGACCTTTCCAATGACACCAAGAACACCCCAATGCGAGGTGTTTTG
>Ga0116231_10014054_pt1 | contig 10932 bp, 12 predicted proteins | sample S1TSphgellanicum_2_FD_89695 | JGI IMG/M metagenome (GOLD analysis project Ga0116231, IMG submission 89695) | Host-associated microbial communities from peat moss isolated from Minnesota, USA - S1T2_Fd - Sphagnum magellanicum MG | ecosystem: Host-associated > Plants > Peat moss > Unclassified...
AAAGAGAACTGCGCCATTTAATGCTAAATTATGCAAGTGATCCTCGCCAGTGGATCCCTATGTGAGGAATTTGAAAAAAAAAAAAAAAACCCTGGTTCGTGGAGGTCGCCAGAACAAAGCGGGATCCTTAAAAAGATTTCTACTTGCTGGCTGACCTTTAGCCAAATTTGACTCATTCCTCTTGTGGATGATTGCCAGTCCACCTACTTGACACAATTGAAAAAAAAAAAAAAAACTAAAAAAACCCTGGAACTTAGGATATTTAAATTTTAAGCCAGTTATTTATTTATTTACTTATTCTGATTTTTTCCCCCAATTTTCGTGTGAAACCCTAAATGGGCTTTTCCTGTTTCCTTCGAAGTTCCGCCTCTTTGATTTGCTTTTTAGAATGCCGTTGTTGCGTTGCGCATTTCCAGATTTACGTGCTCTTACTCGCTCGATCGTTTTTGTTGTCTTTGTTTTCGCTTGGAGTTGTCAGATTTTCTTGCTGAAGTCGGGAGTAAGAAGGGTAGTGGAGTAGTGAATTTAGCTGAGTTTGAAGCTCGATCAAAGATGGACTCCAGATTGCACAGGATTTTCTCAGGAGCAGGGGGTGCGGGTGGAGGCATGGGAGGACCGCATCCTGACTCGCCCTTGGTTGACTCCTCGGAGCAAGTCTATATCTCCTCGCTGGCGTTGCTGAAAATGCTCAAGCATGGTATATACACTTTTTTCCTGGGCCTCACGTGAATCTGTCTCTTAGGGTGTTTGTTCCCAGAAAGCAGCCGGAGAATTAGTATAAGGTTAGGCTTGTTCTTCAATCTCCATCGCCGTGCTTTTGTGGGGGAATTTTTGGTATGTTTTGTTCTCCAGCAGCTTTCTTGGATAATTTGAATATCATCTTAGCGATGTTGCGAAGTGGCAGAGGATGTTGTGCGTCTCGTCGAATGATCGTGGAGAGAGACATATTAGGGTTTGAGTGGGATTGCTGAAACAAGGGTAAGAAGATGCCTTGTCGCAGGAAGGGCAGGAGTGCCGATGGAGGTGATGGGGCTTATGCTAGGTGACTTTGTGGACGAATACACGGTGCGAGTTGTGGACGTTTTCGCCATGCCTCAGAGCGGGACAGGTGTGAGCGTAGAAGCAGTCGATCATGTCTTTCAGACAAAGATGTTGGACATGCTTAAGCAAACTGGCAGGTTGGCACTATGTTCTTTTCTCTTCCTCTTGAGTGGATGCTGAAAATTCTAACGCCTTCTGGAATCCTGCTCCTGTGTGTCCAGCAAAGTGCTCTTCACACAGCACTTCTGTTTGAGTAGTCACCCTTAAATTGGGCTGTGTATCCTTGCCATGAAACACCTTCATGAAGCCTTCTTCTAGGGGGAATTTAAATGCTGAGGTTCACTGGCAAAGTCTGTTACATTTCATCTATCTGCTGTATCAGTTAGTTGTGAAAAGATTGTCTGGATTGATAGAACTAGAATTTTCTTTTGCTTTTCTGTAGGCCGGAGATGGTTGTTGGGTGGTATCATTCACACCCTGGTTTTGGCTGCTGGTTATCAGGCGTGGACATTAATACTCAACAGGTATATCAAGGTTTGTTTGTAATTCGCAGTTGATATTCAGGAAACATTGGGAGTGTATGGTACTAGGATGACTTTCTACAGGTCCATGTACCATCGTCAAAGATTCATGTTGTGTGGTTGTTATCATCTTGATGACTCATTGTGTTAAGGCCTCTCATCAGACATAGAGCACATCCTTATGTATGCATCTTGCAAAGGTCAGCCCCACCTTGATGCCTTATTGATATGCAAAGAGCAGATATTGTTGTCCTTGCTGAAATTGTCAGTTCTGAAAATTGCTGAAGATGTTTTCTGGTTATAAATCCAGAGTTTTGAAGCTTTGAATCAACGTGCGGTAGCAGTGGTGGTGGATCCAATCCAGAGTGTGAAGGGCAAAGTTGTGATTGATGCATTTCGTCTCATCAATCCTCAGACCATGATGCTGGGGCAGGAGCCTCGTCAGACTACTTCCAACCTTGGTCACCTTAACAAGCCATCTATCCAGGTTGCTCCTGCCATCTATCCTGGTTTGGTGCTCAGTTATTCTCCTTCTTGAAATATTCTCTGGCAGTTCATCTTGCACATGCTTTTTGTGTTTGTTGTCCTGTTGGAATCCCACCAATGAAGTCATCCCTGTCTCCTTGGGTTTGTGTGTGGTTATCACTGCATTCAAGTATAAGTAGGAGATGGCTGGAAAATTCTAGAAAAGGTGAAGGGAATGTGTGATTATTTGTTTGTGTTCAGGCTTTGATACATGGGTTGAATCGTCACTACTATTCCATTGGGATCAACTATCGTAAGAATGAGCTTGAGGAAAAGATGCTGTTGAATCTTCACAAAAAGAAGTGGACAGATGGACTGAGTCTTCAGCGCTTTGACAACCATAGTAAAACTAATGAGAGCACAGTGCAGGTAAGTCCAGTCATGTTCTTTCAACTTGAAACAAGGGCTAAGAAGATAGCGTTTTAACCACACTTCTGCCGATTATAGCTATTTGCAAAGGTTCTTTGTATGAGAAATATGATAGAAAAGACTCATCATTTGGTTACATGTCCATATGTTTGGTTGCCTCTTTATTTATTGCAGGAAATGCTGGAGTTAGCAGTTAAATATAACAAGGCAGTTCAGGAGGAGGATCAGCTCTCTCCAGAGAAGCTGGCCATTGCTAATGTTGGGCGCCAAGATGCAAAGAAGCACCTGGAGGAGCACGTTTCTGATCTCATGTCCTCAAACATTGTCCAGACGCTAGGCACAATGCTCGACACTGTTGTCTTTTAGATTCCTGGTAATTGGTAGGATTCACCTTCACATGTAGCTAATAGATTTCTAGCTTGACAGTTATTCTACCCTGCATTGTGCTACAATCTAAGGATGTCCAAGTTAAGAATAGTGGAGCAGAATCTAAAACTTGTGTTGTTGTGCCTGGTCACTTTTTATTGAAGACTCTTGCAAAAAGGATCATAGATTATCCGGTTGAGCATATGATTCTACTCTCGATTTTCTTTCTGTTGGAAGTTGTCATCCTACCTAGTGGGAATTGAATTGGTGTGTACATGGAATCAACCAGTGTTTGTGTGGTATTGATGTCTAATCATACCAGCCTGGTTCTGGTATTGGGCACTTTTCGAAATTTCCATATGAGCTTGGTCCTGGTATTCAGTATCCAATACTTTAAAAAACTTTCACACTAGCCTGGTCCTGGTTATTGGGTCCAAGGCTGAATTTTGGTTGGTATGAGGTAGGTATATATTTGGTATTGAAACTGGTATAAAACTGTACACCAATAGTATTTCCTTAGGTCCTTACTAGGCTGCTACTGGTACAAGGCTGGTATTGTCTCCAGTTTGGCACGGTCCTTGCTACCAGTGTTGATACTAGGTGTGGGCCCATATGCCACATCAATAATGTTGCCTCAAAAGCCTCAAGTCATACGAACTTGGTAATGTCCTTGCTACTAGTGTTGATACTAGGTCCAGGCCTATACACCACACCAATGCTGGAAACAACTATTCATTAGCAGCAAGTGAAGCTAACTTTCTCCAGTATATGCTTTTGATTGCTACTTTTTAGGACAATACTTCAAAGATTGTATTGTAATTTGAATTACAATATCAAATTACAATACAATCTTTGAAGTGTTGTGTGCAATTGTAATGGTTGGAAAATGAAACAATGGTTTAAAAAATTTGTTCATTAGATTTTCTATTTTAATTTTTCATGTATATTGCATGTTTTTGCAATTACTTTATAAAACTCTTTTAGGAGAACATATTTCATCCATCATAAATGGTTTAATTCATCAACAAATGGGTGATATTGGCAAACCTTTGAACGATATCCAAATGAATGGCTCTCATTTATTCCTTGTTGAAATATATTTGTCTACACAATCTGTATTATTGTAAAACTTTTGTATCATATTTCCTCTGAAGTTTATGAATGCTATCTACTATAGGGATGACTTTCATTTTTGGTATCAGTCTACTGTGACCTTTGCAAAGGGGTGCACGCTATGAAAGCGCTCTTCCAAAAACAATACTCCAATAAACTGGGTTGCCAATGTGTGGGCGCTTGTGGAGGATTGGGATAGGGGAAAATTTGAGCTCTCAAAGAAAACGAAATGGTTATAAGCTTCACACTTAAAATCGGAAATTAGTAGCGTACAATTGCCATAACACTTCAATTCTCAGTTACAGCGAACTAACATTAATTTGTTGACACTGCACCTCGTCAAAATGAATCTGCATTTTTCCTACCGCCATTACACATAATCTTGCCACTTCTCAAAACTGGATTCATTCTAGAAAGCATTACTTCACCACTACAGGTAGCAGCAATGCTCAAAACAATAGTGAATGTTCTGCTGAAATTGAGTTGTACTTTTCTGCAATTAAAACTCCTCATTCGCACAACTTTCGCACAGGCTTTCTCCCAGTCTGGCCAATATTTCCTCAAAAAATTGGGTGACAACCAAACACTTTTGCACTCAACCTCTCATGTTATGTTACCCTGGGCAAGTAGCATGTTACATACCCCTGATACTCATTACATGACCAAAACGTGCATAACATGAACCCAAAAAATGTCAAGCATGACAATGTTAGAAAATCCAGCAAATGGCAGCCTGGGGAAAAAATTGTATGCAGTACTGGCACATTCAATGGTTGGCACTTTCAATTACCAATTTAGTATTTTAACTGAAAACAATCACCAAGAGGTTGATTATTGTTAACTAGCTGTTTAGGAGTATGCATTAAAATACTACAAATAATTTCAAAACTTAAAATTGAATTAATGTACTTTATGATTTCAAATCTTTTGAAATGACAGAAAAAGAAATGCCTGCCACAAATTCCTGAGTACCAAGTCCTCCACAGGTGTTGAAAAGAGTAGATGAACCTGCATGGAAAACATGTATGACAAATACTAACTAATGCCTCACTTGGACGCAAACATCATTGACCACACCCAAAAAAACCGCATGGTTTCCAGCCACATACAAACATACAGGAAAGATTCAGCTTACCTTTACCATGATGGGCTTTAATTTCGAGGATCTGCCACCATCTCAATGAAAAAAGGATGATTGCAGTATCTAAACAAAACCAGAACTTTGCCAGCATTATATTGAAGCAGTCAAAAGAAAAATAATAAGAAGAAAAGAAGCACACATTTAAGAGCAGACAAGAACAAGAAACAATGGTGCATTTGGAATCATCACACCTCAAGTACAAAACATGAACCCAAGAAAAATTGTGAATGATAAATACTTACAAATGCCTATAGTTCCATATTGAAAAAGAGGGTACCACTAATACTCAACATAGATGTAAACATAACTGGTCATACCCAGAAACTGATATGGTTTCCAGACACAAACACAAAGGCTTACCTTCACTCAAGATATTTCCAGACTTGTGCAAGAATATTGCATTTCATCTCTAGGCTTCTTCAATATCCTCCTCGTAATCACCCTCCTCTTCAGCACTGGCATCCTGGTACTGCTGGTATTCAGACACAAGATCATTCATGTTGCTCTCTGCCTCAGTGAACTCCATTTCGTCCATCCCTTCGCCAGTGTACCAATGTAAGAAGGCCTTCCTCCTGAACATGGCTGTGAACTGCTCGCTCACGCGCCTGAACATCTCTTGAATAGATGTAGAGTTTCCTACAAACGTTGAGGACATTTTCAATCCAATGGGAGGAATATCACATACACTAGACTTAACATTGTTAGGTATCCATTCCACGAAGTAGGATGAGTTCTTGTTCTGAACGTTGATCATCTGCTCATCCACCTCCTTGGTACTCATTTTCCCTCGGAACATAGCAGATGCTGTGAGATATCTTCCGTGCCTCGGATCAGCAGCACACATCATGTTCTTGGCGTCCCACATCTGCTGAGTAAGCTCTGGAACCGTAAGCGATCTGTATTGCTGTGACCCCCTGGATGTCAGAGGCGCAAATCCCACCATGAAGAAGTGCAGGCGTGGGAAGGGGATCAAGTTGACTGCCAGCTTTCGCAGATCTGAATTCAGCTGACCGGGAAACCGAAGGCAGCATGTCACGCCGCTCATTGTTGCGCTAATTAGATGGTTCAAATCGCCAACTAGAAACGAAGAAACAAGGAAAACCTCAGAAAATGCAATATAAGATCGCAAACGTAAAAGGGAAACTCGATTCGAATACGAGCAAAGCGAAGGAAAGAAAGGTTTCAAGAGCAGCAAAAATGTACATGTCGGAGTGATGAGCTTAAGAGTCCTGAAGCAAATGTCATACAGCGCCTCATTGTCGAGAACCATACACTCGTCCGCGTTCTCGACCAGCTGATGCACAGAAAGCGTCGCATTGTACGGCTCCACGACGGTATCCGACACTTTGGGAGAAGGAAATACAGAGAAGGTCATCATCATCCTGTCAGGATACTCCTCCCTGATCTTGGAGATCAACAATGTCCCCATGCCGGACCCAGTTCCCCCTCCCAACGAATGGCACACTTGAAAACCTGTGCTCAAGAAAACAGCTCCCATGTTTCAAGTCGGAACAGATATTTCATCGGACTTTCTGACAGAGGAAAAAAAAGAAGCACTAGAGCAGAGAAGACAGAGCCCCTAGCGTATACAGACAAGCCTTACTCTAACGCCACGAGGCACAAAGACCGCATATAAGCAGCAGTATAGAAACAAAGCCAAAAAATTTCCAGGACAAGAAGCGGGACATTTCGAAAGGGATACACCTTCATCGCATACCTTGCAAACAGTCACAACTCTCTGCCTCCTTCCGGACAACGTCGAGAACCGAGTCGATCAGCTCCGCGCCTTCCGTGTAGTGACCTTTAGCCCAGTTGTTTCCGGCTCCAGTCTGTCCGAACACGAAGTTATCGGGTCTGAAGATCTGCCCGTATGGCCCCGACCGCACACTGTCCATGGTGCCAGGCTCCAGGTCCATGAGCACTGCACGAGGCACATATCTCCCACCGCTTGCCTCATTGTAGTAAACATTGACGCGCTCCAGCTGCAGATCAGAGACGCCCTGGTATGTTCCTGTGGGATCGATACCATGCTCCTCACATACTACCTCCCAAAACTTGGCACCGATCTGGTTCCCGCATTGTCCTCCTTGGATGTGCAATATTTCACGCATCTTGACCCGTCGGGAAGAAGAACGAAAGACAGACGCGCCCAAAAGCGGCAGAAGGAGCTAACCACAGACGAGCTAGCAACAGACAACAAAACAGAAACAGAAACAAGCACAGAAGAGAAGAGAAAATGAGGCTTAGCACGAGAGAACGAAGATCTAAGAGACCATGAAGAGGAAAAGAAGTAGTAGGTAAGAGTCAGGAAATTTTTGGCGGGATGACCGGACGGTAGCGGGTATTGGGCAACACAAGTTCAAAAAGAGGCGGCAGCCGTAAATCGGGCGGTGGTGGCCAATCAGACGCGAGAGTTTAGAACGTTGGAGATGATAAAATAAAATAATCAAATCCCTTCATTCGTTTGTGCTTCAAGCGGTGATGCGCTTTTGACGTGGAGCGCAAGTTGATGGTAAGGGCGTCAGGGACAGAAAATGTTGGGGATGGATGAAAAGACAGTGCTGGTCTGACACCGAGGGTGGTGTGTGAAGGGTACAGGTTCTGCACATGGGGTTAACTTTTGGCAGACATCCGTCCGTCGTCTGTCAGCAGTAAAAGTAACGTACCGTATCAAAAGCATGGGAACGGTATGCTGGTGGGACCGACCGACCCTTTTATGGCAGCCGGGAAAAGGAATCTGGTTTCTTTTTTTATATCTCGTCCACTACCCGCTGCCCTAAAGAAAAAACCCTTTCAGAAAGTACAAAAGAAATCCTCAACCCCGCACCCCTGCCCAAAAAAATAACTCGAAAATGAAGATGACAAAAAAAAATTCAACCCAACCCACCCTCTCCCTAAATTTACACTTATAACCTTATCCCACCCCTACTTCACCCAACCCAACTTTTTTTTATAAAAAAAAACTATATTTATATTTGCAACTTTATATTAAGCCTACTTTTGATTATCCACTCCTTATACTTACTCAAAATGAGTTCTCACAATGCCTCTATACGATAGAACCAATATAATTGGTTTCATGTGATCTTGTGTAACGTTTGTAATATTAAATACACATTTTTTCCAATTGCATATTAATCTTTTATTTCTTTGCATATTGTAATTGCACATTGTTTTTGCACAAAGAGGAGGGGAGAGAAAAATGATTAAGTTGTTTTTATTCTCAACTTTTCAACCCATTTTTTGTAAAAAAATTTATTTTATTTCTTAAAATATTGAATAGATTGGAAGCTTGAAGAAGAAAAAATTGGTAAGTCATAACTTGTTTGAATTTTTCCACTTTTTTTAGTAACAAAATTTGTGAGTAAAACTAATGAGGAAATGGAACAATCCTTTGAAAATGAAACCTATGAAGTTTTCAATGAGTGAAACTATAATGTAAGAAGAAACAGTCGACCTTAAATTTGAATAATTTCCTAGTTTGCAATTAGAAAGTGAAGATGAAATAATAAAAATTGGGGGAAAATTTTCAAAAAAATAGTAAAATTAGTTGAATATACACTACAACAAGAATCCTTTTTTTTGGTCAAGAAAATGACAAAGTTTGTCCTCAAAAAAACATTATTTTCAAAGTTACTTTAAAAGTTATCCTTTTCCCATTAGAAACCTACTTACATGCTTACCAAACTTCCTCTTTTTTGCAACATGTGAACAATTTACAGTAATTTCTTATCCAAATTAATTGTTTTCCTTTCCAATCATCTTTTCTGTTGAAATTAATACACATTTTTCCTCTTTTTTAGAATGTGTGGACATCTATATGCTTAATTTATACCCCAAGGCTCAAATTTAAAAAGGCATATTGATATATCCTACAATAATTTGCAATTAAACATTGAATTAGTTTTTTAGTATTTAAAAATTCAGATCGTTGATATTTTTAAATTCTCCAAACTAGCTAAATTCTCAAAATCAAGAAAAAAGAATATATACCCGTTGGATATCTACCAATCTGATAAAATTGCCCTGTTTTGTTTTGCTTCTCTTCAAATGATTCTTCAAATCCACAAATCTATTTGAATTGTGGATTCTGGGTGAGATAGCATGAAAACTGCAGGTTTCAAAATCTGCTATTACGGAACATTATGGTGCATAAAGTGCATCCTGGAAGCATTTCCATTCAACTGGGCAGCTGGGAAGGGAAAAAAACAGAGTTGGAAATCTTAAGGGCAGTGATTATTATTTTTTTCAAAATATTCATTTTCTTAGGCAAAAAAAAAGAAGAATTGGGAAATTTGTGGGGAAAATAATGTGTTTTTTTTTCTAAATTTGATAAAATTTTCTACTTTTTGGAAAAATTCGAAATCTTTTTTGTATCACGAAATTGAGGGAGAAAACATGCGTAGTAAGCCTTAAATGATGGATTTATGATATTAAAAAAATATAAATAAGGCCAGAAAATGCCCCCGACTGACGGACGGACGGACGGATGTTCACTTAATCAACGTCAAATAGCAGAGCAATGATGAAGAAGTAATGAACTACTCAGAGGAACTCATGTGTAAGTACTTACTAACTGACCGGACCTGCCCTGAGTTGATTTTACGAAATGACTGCGCGGATTTTGCGTCAGGCGACTGCGTGATTTTTGACCTGGACCAGGCGCTACCCAAAGTGAAAACTTTTGGAGGCTAAAAAACTCTTGGCTTGTAGAGACAAAGAAGACAGACTTCACACGGGTGTAAGATTTGGGGGGGGGGCAGGCCAGAAAACTTTTTGAGGGCGAAACTTTGGGCTTTTAATACTTAGTACTTACTCAAATTACTTGAATCACAAAATTTCATCATTTCTCATGATTTTGTCTGAACATGACATAAAGGCTAGAGCCATTCCTTGACCAAACCACTCCTTTTCACACACTTAAAAAAAGAAAAAAAATCTCCCCAAAGTTGCCCAAGTATATTTGGAGGAGGGCACCTTTACTATTTCTTAAGATGGTTCCAAAAATGAGGAGAGATATTATGCCTACACTTTTAAGAGTGGGAGGGATCTTACACCTACATATGAAAGTGTAAAATCCTTCCTAAAATTCTTAAAGGAATAGGTACAAGAGTCCTCCCCCCTACTTAGTATGCCTTGTGATCTACATGTATTCTTGAGGTGTCAACTAAGGGTGGGGCACACATTTATGGAAAATTCTTTGCTATGAGGGACTTACATGGGTGGGCACACATTTATGGAAAATCTTTGATATGAGGGACTTACATTGCATAAAGTTCATGTTGGTTGTGTGGGTGTAAGAGCCAGCTAGAGTGAACAAGCACCCTCCAGTTCATCATGAAGTATGGATGGTAAGTTTAACCCTAAACCCTAAACCAAATAGTTTTCAGTTGGGTTCCAGTTCACTAGCTAACCGTGGTTGTTGTTGGCTCAAGTTGCTTTTTTTAATACCTACTAACAACCCACAAGCAGATTGTTATTACATAGGAAAAGCGGTCTTTATCTATGTACAAACCATCTACATACCTAGTAAAACTTATTTTCCTTAGGTAACTACCCATACAAGAGAGATACCAACAAAGTAAGGAAAATACAATATCAATATCCCAAATGGGGATTGAAACTCAAATTAACACCAAATTTGGCCAAATCTGAGTTTCACCTCCTGTTTTTTTAAACATTTTAATTGCTTTCGACTTATTATCATTATTGTTGTTGGGTGTACTACATCTATACAGTAGCCTCCCGCCTAAGTACGCAACTTGAACCTGGGAGGATTGTGCGTACTTAGCCGGTAGGTGCGCACTTTAGATGAATCACTTAGTCCGTCCGTCCGTCTGACACACAGGGCGTTCC
>Ga0116231_10014055_pt1 | contig 10932 bp, 8 predicted proteins | sample S1TSphgellanicum_2_FD_89695 | JGI IMG/M metagenome (GOLD analysis project Ga0116231, IMG submission 89695) | Host-associated microbial communities from peat moss isolated from Minnesota, USA - S1T2_Fd - Sphagnum magellanicum MG | ecosystem: Host-associated > Plants > Peat moss > Unclassified...
ACGGAGATACCCGTATCGGAGCTAATTCAGGCTGTTCGGGGAGGGACAGGACAGGGCACCTGGGTTCACCCCAAGGTTGCAATAAATCTTGGCCAGTGGCTGTCGCCTCACTTTGCTGTACAAGTGACTAATTGGGTTTACGATTGGATGCGCGGCGGAGCTGGTCGCCCGAATCTCCCGTATCATCTCCGACGATATGTAAAGAACCGCAAACATGTTCCAGAGGGGCACTTCTCGATACTGACTGAAATGACTCTCATAGTGATCGCTCCGATGGAGGAAGCCGGCTATACACTTCCAGAGCGGATGTTACCCGATATTTCGCAGGGGCGAATGTTCAGCAAGTTCCTCCGCGATATGGGCGTCGATGTCGATACCATGCCGTATTATCACCACCATTACGAAGATGGCCGGATCTTTCCTGCGCGAGCCTATCCTGAAAGATACTTGGCCGAATTTAGAGCACATTTACGCGATAAATGGATACCAGAAAAGGCCATAAGTTACTTTCGGCAGCGCGATCCGCAAGCGCTTCAATACCTGCCTGTGATCTACCCCAAGACAATCACCGAGGACGTGGCCTAAAGACCTTTTAAACAATAATTGCTCCAACTGTTGCAACGTCATTGCGAGCCCTTGCGAAGCAATCCAGCCCATCCGCCGCAACGTCATTGGATATAGTGGCAAGAGACGACACCGATTTTTGGCAACACCGAGATACCACATCGCTGGATTGCTTCGCCTCCGGCTCGCAATGACGGTCGAAAGTTCGAGGTAGATCGTCGGGTAAAGTGATCACCGAGGCATGATGGGAAATCGATAGACGACCTCCGCAAAACTATCCGTCGGAAACACGTAGAATATCCGCAGGACACCCCCCGACTCGTTCCGCAGGGAATGTTCCGCGTCTCCGGGAATGAAGGCCGCCATCCTCGGAGCGATCGTTGCCCCCACGCCATCGATCGTCAGCAGGCCCGTTCCTTCGACGACGAAATAGATTTCCGCTTGCGCGTGACGATGCGGTTCGAGCGTGCCGCCATTGGGTGGAATGTCCATCAGCCCCGCGCTCATGGCCGTCGTTGGCGTGATGTCGTTGCTGAACAGCGTGAACCATGAGGCGGTGCCGCGCGTGGCGTCGTCCCACCCTTCCCGCTCACGGTCGGCGGCGCTCGCGATGACGCCGCCTTTCGGGTTCGCGCTCACGGCGCGACATTCCGCAGCGCGCGTTGCAGATCGCGTTCGATCATCGTCGGGTCGAGCCCTGCCTCGTTGCGCACCACGTCCCGCCAGTCCGTCACGTCATTCACGTTGGTGGGATTGCTGCGCAGCAATTCGCGCTTGAGGAACGGGTAACCGGAGAGCAGGAGTTGCCGCCATAGATCCGAGGTCGGGTTGAGGGGGCGGCGCAGCACGGCGGCGTCGCGGATGTGACGGGCGTGATATTTCCGCATCAGCACGATCGGATCGCCACCCTGGGCCGCCTCGTCGTCGCTGATCGCAAGCCATTCCGGATCGACAAGCTTCACCAGTTCCGCATAGGGCCACATCGCGCGGCAGGTGAGCCCGGCGCGCAGGAATTGCTGCGTCAGCCCCACCTCGTAGGTGCGGATGATCCAATCCTTCGACTGGACGGGACGGACCGAATTCCAGAAATTCAGCCATGCCGGGTGATGCAGGGCGCGCGGGCCGAAGGCCAGGAAATACGATTGCAGATGATACCGGCGCTGCCAGCTTTCGGTGCAGCCCCACACGTCGGCGACCGAGAAATCGATGCGGGCCAGTGTCTCCTCCAGCGGCCGCAGCGGTCCGTAGACGCTGTCATTCGCGATCAGCACCTGTTCGGTGTCCGGCCGGGGCAAACCAAGGCGAAGGATGCCTTCGCGCATCGCACCGAAATCGTAGCCGACATTGCGGCGCACCAGGATCGTGGCACAAAGCGGTTCCAGCGCGGCCCTTGCCTCGGGGCGCAGCCGCCCAGAATTGGTGACGAAGGCGATGGCGTAGCCGGCCCGGTGCAACGCGGTCACATAGGCCAGCACATGATCGCGCAACGCGCCGAGCGGATCGAAATGCACGAACACGGCGATTTTGGGTCCGAGCAGCAGGTCCAGCGGGGGCGGGGGGCCGATCAACTGGTCCGGGTTGCGGCCGATACTGCCGATGAGGCCGATCTGCGGTTGGATGTAGCCGTACCAGCCGCGCTTCAGCACGAAATACATAATCTCGGCGAACGACGCCATGCGGCGGCCTGTCTCCCATCGCGCGGCCGGTGCTCACGACGGCGTCTGCCGCGAAACTATTAGGCCATCGGCTCGCGGCGGAGCAAGGACGGGTCCGGCGCGCCTGTTTCGCCGAGAATGTCGCGACGGTGGGCTTCCGCCGCCGCCGCGCCATCGAGGCGCGCGATGGCCTCGGTCTCGCCTTGCAAAGCGGCCCGGAACAGATCGGGCGCGTCTCCCGCCGCCGCGCGCGGCTGGAGCGCCGCACGCACGCCGCCCAGCAGACGCCGCGCCCGCGCTACATCGCCGCCGTGCCGCAGATCGAGCACCCCCAGGCAGAACGCCGCATCCATTCCGCCGGCCGACAGACCCGGCCCCTCCGCCTCCAGTCCGGCGGCGATCATGTCGGCCAACCCCGCCGCCCGCGCATCGTCGGCCGCGTTCACCCAGGCGACGAACAGCCGGCGAGCCAGCCCATCCGCGAGTCCGCGCACATCGTCGGGCGTCTCCGGCCGGGCCGCGAGGCGCTGGAAATCCGGCAGCGCGCGCGCGGCGTCAGCCTCGTCCCATGCCTGATCGAGCGCGACGCAGAGCCCGCGCGCCGCCGCCACGGCGAGCGCGCCGCCGGAGTCGCGCGTCGATCGCAGCACGGCGGCGAAACGTCCGGCGGCGCGGCGCGGCGCGGCGCCGGCATCACGCTGGACGTCGAGAACGCCGAGGCAGAACAGCGCGTCGCGGCGCGTTGCCGTGTCGTCGTCGCACAGCGCGTCCGCGTCCCACGCCGCCAATCCAGTCGCCGCCGCGATATCGCGCCCCAGCGCGTGGTGGCCGGCATTGACGGCCTCGACCAGCGCGCGTTCGGCAAGGCCGCCGGCCTTGGAACCCAGCTCACGCAGGCGCGCCGGCACATCCGCCTGCCCCGCCGCCGCGTCGCAGAGCAGGGCCTCCGCGCGCGCGGCATGGCTGATCGCCTCGCTCATGCCGTCCTCCATCGCCAATTCGCCCAGGGCCCGCCGCATCGCATCCGCGGCCTCGGCGGCCAGATCGAAGCGTCGCGCCAGGGCGGGGCGGGGCGCGCCCTCGGCCAAACGGCTGAGGGCGTCGGCATGGAGCAGACCGCCGAGATTGAGCGGGATCAGTTCCGCGAGTCGCTCCAGGCGGCAGGAAGCCGCCTCGGCGGGAAACGCCTCGATCGTATCGAGATCGAACCCGAACCGGTCCCGGCAGGCCGGCACGAGCATCGCCCAGGCGCGGCGCGCCCGCGCGAGGTGCCCGTCATTCACCGCCTCCTGCAACGCACGGCCGGCGAAACCCAGGAACAGATCGCTCCCGCTCGGTGCGGTCGCGGCCCGCCGCTCCAGATACGCGCCATAGGTCTCGCGCAGCGCCGCCGGATCACTCTCCAGGGCAAGCGGCGCGTCGGAGGCGTGGGCCACCAGCGAGGTGCCGTCCGTCTCGATGGCGATATGGACGAACCCGGCCTCGGCCAGCAGCCGGCCGAGGCTGTCGGAGGTCTGAAACACCAGATGCAGCCCCGGTGACAGCAGCGGCACCAGCACGCCCTGGCTCGTGCCCTCGCGCAGTTTTCCGCCGTCGGGGGTGGTGATGATCAGGATCCCGCCCGGGCGGATGGCGCGGCGCAGCGTGGCGACGAAGGCGCGCGGCGACGGAACATGCTCGATGGTCTCCGACGCCATCACCACGTCGCACGCGCCGTTCCAGCGCGGCTCGTCCGCGCCGAGATAGCGTTGCTCGATCGGCACGCCGAGCATCCGCGCGCCCACCGCAGCGATTTCGCCAGGGTCGATGCCGGTCCCTCGCCAGCCCTTCGCCTGGATCGCGAAATCCAGCCCGAAGCCGAAGCCGCAACCGACCTCCAGGTAGGTGCCGCCGGCCGGCAGAGCGATGCGGGCCAGCGGGCGGGTGATGAGCGAAATGCCCGCGCCCTGCTGGAGGTAGAAGGCGACGCGCCCGCGCCCGAGCATCGCCGCGTCGGCATAATCCGGCGGTGTCTGGTTCTCGTAGAAGCGGCAGGCGCAATCCGGGCAGCACAGCACGGCCGAATGGCGCAGCGGATGGTCGGGCGTGGCGAAATGCACCCTCAGCAGCAGCGTCTTTTCGCCGGGAAGGCCGCAATTCGGGCAATCCATCGCGATCGATGGAGGCGGGTCGGCGCGATCGGGCCAAGTGACCGTGGGCGGCGAGACGATGTGGGTCGGCCGCACCGGGTCAGGGTTCAGGCGGCTGGAACGGGGGCCGCGAGTTCGGGCACGCGGTCGAGCAAGGCCTGATTCAGTTCCTCCCGGCGCGCCCACAACGAGCGGTACCACGCGGCACGGCGGGCGACCTGATAGGCCATCATGCGATGCCGCTCGACATAGCCGCGCGCCGCGTCGGCCATCACGCGGCCGATCTCTGGCGTGGCGATGATTCGTGCCAGGCGCTGCTGCAATTCGCTGACATCGTGGAACAGCATCCCGGTGCGTCCGTCCGCGATCGTGTCGCCATAGACGATCGGGCTGGCCAGCGATGTGACGCGCGCCGCCGAGGCTTCCAGGAATTTCAGATCGGATTTGCAGCGATTGAACGGCGTGTCGAGCAGCGGCATGAACGAAACCTCGCAGCGCGACAGGATCGCGGTGTAGGTGTCGTAGTCGCACATCGGGGTGAAGTTCTTGTGCGGCGTATCCAGCGCATCGAACATGCCGCGATCGTTGACGATCTCGAAATGCAGGCGCGGCCCGGCGAAGGCGGCAACGGCGTTCAGCGCCTCGATATAAGGCGGCCAGTCCTGCTCGCGATTGAGGCCGCCGAAGAACAGCGTGATGCGCTCGGGGTTGGCATAGTTGCGGATATCGGGAAGGCTCGCCACCGCGTTGGGGAACACCACGACTTCGGGATTGTCGCGGCGCAGCACCTCTGCCAGCGCCTCGGTGCTGGTCTGGATCGCATGCACGGCACGGAAATTCTGCACATCGGGCCGTTGCAACACCGGGATATAGTCGGGATGGTCATCGAACTCGCAGACCACGACATAGTTGCGGGCCAGCAACTGGCGCACCGGCTCCAGCCCCGCCTCCCCGGCGAGCAGAGGCCGGTGGAAGATGAACACCTTCGGCGCATCCAGCGCCATTTCGGCCACGTCGTAGCCGTTGTTGATGACGGAGGTGATCGTCGGGTCGGTCGCCAGCGCCCGCATCGGCGCCACCACCCGCACCTCGCTGACGCCGCCGACCGGGGCGAGCATGGTCGAGATCACGCGAAGCTGCGGCACCGCGCGGCGGCGGGCGCGCCATACGTGCTGCAAGGGCCGGGCACGGGCCAGATACTCGGCCGGGTCGATCCCCATGGCGCGCAGCCCCGGCTCGATCATCTGGGTGAAGCGCGCCGAGTCGGGCGCATCGAAGACGCGCCCCATCACGTCATGCGGATGCACGCCGGCCCGGCTCAGCGCCTCGCGCATCGTGGCGAAGCTGAACCAGCGCAGATGCGTGCGGTCGAACAGGCCCTGGTCCTCATAGGCGAAGGTGCCTTTCAGCAGCCGCGCGGCGAAGCTCCAATGATCGGCGTTGGGCACGCAAACCAGAACCGTTCCGTTCTCCGTCAGATACGGCAGCTGGGCGTTCAGCACCGCCCAGGGGTCGCGCAGATGTTCGAGGATGTCGCCGTAGATGATGCAGTCGAAGCGCGTTTCGCCGAACGGCAGCGGGTTCGCCTCGACATCGCCGACCGCGACCTCGTCCATCCGCTGGGCGGCGAGGCGCGCGACCGTGGCGTCTATTTCGATCCCGAACACCTTGGCGGCGGGATTGCGGCGCTTGTAGTCCCGTGACAGCGCGCCGCTGCCGCAGCCGACATCGAGGAGGGTGCGGGCCTCGAGCGGGAGGCGGTCGAGCAGGTCGGGGTTGGACTGGTCGGGATAAGAATGATCGGACATCTCGGCCTCGCTACCACCTCAATTCCAGCTAGCGGGCCGGCGGGCGGCGCACAAGCCTCACCACATGTGCCGGTGACGCGCTCATGGGAAGCCGCCGCGACGGCGCCCTACGCCATGGTATTCCAGCCCCGCTTGCCGCATGGCGATCGGGTCATAGACGTTGCGCAGATCGACCACGACGTCGCCGCGCATCGACTCCTTCAGCCGCGCCGGGGAGAGCGCGCGGAACTCGTTCCATTCCGTGATCAGCACCAGCACGTCCGCCCCGGTCACCACGTCCATCGCGTCGCGGCAATATTGCACGCTGGGCGGCAGCATCGGCTTCGCCTGCTCCATGCCCTCGGGATCGAACGCCCGCACCGTCGCGCCATCCTCCACCAGCCGCGCGACGATGGGCACGGAGGGCGAATCGCGCATGTCGTCGGTCTCCGGCTTGAACGTCAGCCCCAGCACGCCGACGGTCTTGCCGCGCACCGACCCGCCGCAGGCCGTCACGATGCGCGCCGCCATGCCCGCCTTGCGCGCGTCGTTCACGGCCGTGACGGTTTCGACCAGCCGCGAGGGCGCGCCCGCATCCTGCGCGATGCGCGCCAGGGCGAGCGTGTCCTTGGGGAAGCAGGAGCCGCCGAAGCCGGGGCCGGCATGCAGGAATTTGCGGCCGATCCGCCCGTCCAGCCCGATGCCGCGCGCCACGTCATGCACGTCGGCGTCGACCTTCTCGCACAGATCGGCCATTTCGTTGATGAACGTGACCTTCATCGCCAGGAACGAGTTGGCGGCGTATTTGATCAGTTCCGCCGTCTCGATCGAGGTGAACAGGATCGGCGCCTCGATCAGATAGAGCGGCCGATAGAGGGTGCGCAGAACGGCGCGGGCGCGCTCGCTCTCGCAGCCGATCACCACGCGGTCCGGCCGCATGAAATCGGGGATCGCGCTGCCCTCGCGGAGGAATTCGGGGTTCGAGGCGACATCGAAATCCAGATCGGGGCGAACCTGCCGCACGATCTCGGCGATGCGCCGCCCGGTGCCGACGGGGACGGTCGATTTGGTGACGATCACGGCCGGCCCGGCCATCACCTTCGCGATCTGTTCGGCGGCGGCGTAGACATAGGTCAGGTCGGCATGGCCGTCGCCACGGCGGGTGGGCGTGCCGACGGCGATGAAGATCGCCTCGGCGCCGGCGATCGCGGCGGCGAGGTCGTCGCCAAACGAGAGGCGCCCGGCGGCGACGTTCTCATGAACCAGCTTCTCGAGGCCGGGCTCGTAGATCGGCATCCTGCCGTCGCGTAGGGCGGCGAGTTTGGCGGCATCGGTCTCGACGACGGCGACCTCGACGCCGAACTCGGCGAAGCAGGCTCCGGAGACCAGGCCCACATAGCCGCCGCCGATCATTGCAATACGCAAACGCGCTCTCCCGTCGATGCGTCTGCGTTTCACCACAACGCGGCGCGGATAGCCACCGCCGGGACGGGCGTGCCTACCTGGCGGGACGCGGGCGGGCCGCATCGTCGAGAGCGGCCTGGTCGCGGCGGGCGTGGGCGGCATGGTCGGCGGAGAACCGCGCATCCATCATCTGTTCGGCGGCCTCGGCGGCGGCGCGGGCGGCGGTGAGGCGGGCGCGGGCCTGGGCGGTCGCGGTCTCGGCGCGGATGACCCCGGCTTCCGCTTGCGCGATGGCCTGGCGCCCGCGTGGCAGCCAGGCGGCGAACGCCTCCACCGCCCGGTCATCGGCATCGAGCGCGGCGGCGGCCTGTTCCTCGGTTTGGATGGCCGCCTCGGCCGCCTTGCGATCGGCGATCGCGACCGCCTCGGCCGCGAGGCAATGGCCGAGTTCGCGCCGCGCCTCGTCCAGCGCGAGGCGGCGGAGACGAAGAACGGCGCGAAGGGGATCACGGGGCATCGGTTCAGGCTCCTGGCGAGAGGGCCGCGCGCAAGGCGGCGAAGCCGTCCGCGATCGATGTGCTTTCGTCCCGCGTCTGGCGCAGCATCGCCTCGATCCGGGGGGCGAGTGCGATCGCCTCGTCCACCGCGGGGTCGCCGCCGGCGCGATAGGCGCCGAGCCGCACGAGATCGGCCATCTCGGCGTGCAGGGCGAGGATGCCCCGCGCGCGCCGCGTCAGCGCGTTCTCCTCGGCATCGTTGCAGCCGGGCACGGCGCGCGAGAGCGAGCGCAGGACATCGACCGCCGGGTAGCGCCCGCCCTCGCCGATCCGCCGATCCAGCACGATGTGGCCATCGAGGATGCCGCGCACGGCGTCGGCGACCGGCTCGTTATGGTCGTCCCCCTCGACGAGAACGGTGAACATGGCGGTGATCTGGCCGGCCGCCGCTCGTGGATCAACTGGTTCCATACCGGGGCCGGCACGCTCCAGCAGGCGCGGCAATTCGGCGAACACGCTGGGCGGATAGCCGCGCGTGGCCGGAGGCTCGCCAGCCGAAAGACCGATCTCCCGCAGCGCGAGGCAGAAGCGGGTCACGCTGTCCATCAGCAGCAGCACGTTGCGCCCCTGGTCGCGGAAATGTTCGGCCACGGTCATCGCGGCATAGGCCGCCTCGCGCCGCATCAGCGGCGGCGTGTCGGACGTGGCGACCACGACGACCGAGCGGGCGAGACCGCCCGCGCCGAGATCATCCTCGAGGAACTCCCGCACCTCCCGCCCGCGCTCGCCCACCAGCGCCAGCACGATCACATCGGCGCGCGTGTGGCGCGCGAGCATAGCCAGCAGCGTGGATTTGCCCACGCCCGAACCGGCGAACAGCCCCAGCCGCTGCCCCTCGCGGCAGGTGGCGAAAACATCGAGGACGCGCACGCCCAGATCGAGCCGCGGCCCCAGCCGGGCGCGCCTTGTGGCCGGCGGCGGGGCGGCGCGAACCGCGCGGGCGGTGCCGGCCGGGAGGCGTCCCAGCCCGTCCATGGGGGCGCCGAGCGGATCGATCACGCGGCCGATCCAGCCATCCGAGACCGCCAGACGCGCGCCGGACTGGCCGGACCGGGGCAAGGCGGCGCGCGCGGTCGCGCCGGGTCCCAATCCGTCCGGCGGCCCGTAGGTCATCGCGCGAGCCACGCCGTCGCCGAATCCGACGATCTCGGCCGCGACGGCGATGCCGTTGCGCCCATGCAGGCTCAGCCGGTCACCCAACGCGAGGTGATGGTTCAACCCGGCGACATCGACGCCGAGGCCGGAGACGCCGGCCACCCGCCCGTCCAACTGGACGGGATCGATGCCACGCAGCCCATCCAGACAGTCCGCCGCGCGCGCCAGGAAGCTGGTTTCCTTCACATTTCCTCCATCAGCGAGGCTCTATCGGGATCATGCCGCGCTAGGTGCGAGGCAAAAATTTCGGAGTGGTCTTTATTTTTGAACTGCATCCACAACAAAAAATACGCGTCAAAGGTGAAAAATAGATGGCTTAGATCAACTCCTGGTGATAGATACACAACCATAGATAGCAATGGAGGATCGGATGCGGGTGCTCTTGGTTGAGGAAGATCTAACCGCCGCACGCGGGATCTCGTTGATCCTGAAGTCGAGCGGCGCCGTCGTCGATCACGCCGACACGGGGGAGGAGGCGCTCGAACTCGTGCGCCATTATGATTACGACATCATGGTGCTGGACCTCATGCTCCCTGACATCGAGGGCTATGAGGTGGTCAGGCGGATGCGCGCGGCACGCATCGAGGTTCCGGTGCTGATCCTGTCGGGGCTTTGCCGCCCGCAGGCCAAGATCAAGGGCCTCGCCTGCGGCGCCGACGATTTCATGACCAAGCCGTTCGACAAGGGCGAACTCGTCGCGCGGATGCAGGCCATCGTGCGGCGGAGCAAGGGGTTCAGCCAGCCCGTGCTGCGGGTCGGTCCACTCCAGCTCAATCTCGACAGCCGCGAGGTCACCGCCTCCGGGCGCCCGGTGCATCTGACGGGCAAGGAGTATGCGATCCTGGAACTGCTCGTGCTGCGCAAGGGCATGGTGCTGACCAAGGAGGCGTTTCTGAACCATCTCTATGGCGGGATGGATGAGCCGGAGATGAAGATCATCGACGTTTTCATCTGCAAGCTGCGCAAGAAGCTGGCGCAGGCCGGCGCCGGCAACCTGATCGGAACCGTGTGGGGACGCGGCTACATGATCCGCGAGCCGGGCATCGAACGCGCGCCCGTCCCATTCCCCGCCGAGGCGCTCGCCACCCTCGGCACGGAGATGGCGGTGCGCAGCGCCGCCTGATCCACGCGCCGGGCCGCCTGCCCCCAGCTGACACATCATCGGGGCAGGCGGCGGAGGCGGCGGTCAGGCCTCGCGATACAGCATCAGCAGGATGCCGATGAACACGAAACAGGCGGGCCAGACCCATCCGGCCACTCGGGCCGCGCGCCCATCGAGCTTGATTTCAAGCCAGCGCGCCCAGCCGGCGGCGATCCCGGCCAGCGCGAGCGGCGTGTGGGTCAGTTCGATGAGCAGCTGATCCTTGACGTTGGCGATGGCGTGGCTGTGCGTCAGCAGCGCCGCGCCGCCCACGGCGGTGACCAGGGGAAACACCATGGCGGCCCGCTTGTTCGCCCAGCCGCCGGCGCGCACGCGCCACTCGAACAGCCCGAACAGCACGGTGAGCAGCACGAAGAACCGGTGCTGCAGAACCTCGACGTCGCGCAGGCTTTCCCAGAATCCCTCGACGCCAAGCGGCCAGACCTCGGGGTCCGACCGCAGGAACAGAAAAACGGCGAGGCCGAGGAACACCAGCGGCCAATGCCGCGCCCAGCGGGCGCCGGCCTGGTTGATCAGCCC
>Ga0116231_10014056_pt1 | contig 10932 bp, 6 predicted proteins | sample S1TSphgellanicum_2_FD_89695 | JGI IMG/M metagenome (GOLD analysis project Ga0116231, IMG submission 89695) | Host-associated microbial communities from peat moss isolated from Minnesota, USA - S1T2_Fd - Sphagnum magellanicum MG | ecosystem: Host-associated > Plants > Peat moss > Unclassified...
TCGCCGAGCAGAACTACCGCTTCAGCGAGCAGGCGGAAACGGCGTTCCGGCAGTACATCGCGCTGCGCATGCGCCAGGAGCATTTCTCGAACGCGCGCTCGGTCCGCAATGCGCTGGACCGCGCCCGCCTGCGCCAGGCCAACCGCCTGTTCGCCGGCCGCAGCGCCCGGCTCACGCGCCGGGACCTGATGACGATCGAGGGCGAGGACATCCTGGCCAGCCGCGTCTTCCTGGACACGGTACCGCCCGAAGCGGCCAAGCCGGCCTGACCGCGGCGGTGCCGCGCGGCCCGACTCGCGCGGCCTGGATCAAGCGGCCTGGGTCACGCTTTCCCTTGCCGCCTGGGTGCTGCGCTGGGCGAGCGCGCGCACGAAAGCAATTACCTTCATCGAATTTCGCAGAAGTGTCGGCGGCCGTCACTGATACTGTTGCGCCTGTCGGCTCCGCGCCGACCGGGCGATCAGGCCGCGGCGAGACGGAACCGGTACACGGGTCCGCAGGCGCTGCGCAGGGCCTGGGCAACGCCGCCGCCCGCTAGGGAGTAGAAACCATGAACGCCATTCTGAGCAGCCTGGAAGGCCGCCGCGCGAAGGGCCAGACCGCAAGCTATCGCCCGGAAGAGGCGGCCCGTGCGCTCAACGCCCTGTACTGGTACGACGGCACGCTGGACGACCTATCGTTCCAGATCGACGATCGTGGTGCTTCGTTCCGCATCACCGCGCGGTTCTTCAAGGACGACCGCTCCAAGCAGCGCTATGTGTGCCAGATCCACTGCGACGAGGTGTCGCGCTTTAACAGCACCGTGAAGACCTCCGAAATGCGCGAAAACGCCCGAACCGGCAACATCGCCTACGGTTGCCTCAAGGGCAATACGCTCTGGGTCCATCTGACCGAAGGCCTGCTCGAGATCGACGCGGGTGCATTTCGCATCGTCCAGCACGGCAGTTGCGACTGACCGTTCCTGACCGTTCCTGAGTGCACGTGCACGGACCTGCGCGGTACCGCTACCGCGCTTGGAGCACCACATCCCGTCTCACGGTACCTCGGGCAAATTCTTGAGGGCACGCGCCGGTACCCCACCGGCCACGCGGTTGGCTGGAACGTTGCCGGCGACCAGCGAGCAAGCCGCGATGATGGTCGATTTGCCTACGATGGCGCCGGGCAGCAGCGTGCAGCCGGCGCTGATCCAGGATCCGTCACTGATCGAAATCGGCGCAGGCCGTAGCAGGCCGGCGCGGCAATAGGCCGGCCCTTGCAGGTGGTCGGATGTGATCAGCGTCACATGGTGGCCGATACTGACCCAGTTGCCGATGTGAACATCGCCATTGAGATCCACGAAGAAGTGCGCGTTGATGATCGTGTCGGTACCGATGTGCAATCGCTCCTGAGCCCGCGCGCTGCCGGTGAATTCGATCCGGCCCAGGATCCGCGAGCGTGCACCGATCTGCAGGCCGGCGAGCCGGTAGATGGCGGTTCGCGAATACGAAAAGTACGAGTTCGGCAGCAATATCACCACCAGATTCGCGATGAGCAGCCGTACGTTGATGTCGTGGATTTCCTTGCCCAGCGCGGTCCAGAGCCTCGCCAGAAAGGGGCGCCCGGACGGTGCCGGCGGTAAGGTCGGTTCCTCGAGCGGAGTTTGACTTTCTTCTACCGGATCGCCAGCGGCTGCTCCCCTCGTCTCCACGCTTTGTGGCCTTGTGGTCATGCCATGCTTTCTTCGAACGGCCCGCGTTCCATTCCGCGATTATGCACTTGGCGCGGCAGGCTGGGAAGGCGAGACCGGCGCCCGTCCCGCGCCCGCGTCCATCCCGGGCACCCGCATGAGGTCGGCCGTCGCACCGGCGGTGCCCTCAGTCTCGATACAATCGAGGACTGCCGTCGCGGCAGGGGCTGCGCTTCCTTCGCCGATGGTCGCTGGGTCGAATAGGCTCCAGGCTGTGCCAGGAAACGGGCGCGGATCGAACATCCGGGGCGTGCTGCCACCTCGAGGACTGATATGGAAAGACTGATCGTTTACGCCTTTCCCGTGTTCGGCCTGATGATCCTGGCCGAGTTCGCGTGGGGCGTCGCGCGCGGCCGCAACCCCTATCGCATCAACGATGCGGTCAGCAACCTCAGCCAGGGCGTGCTGAGCCAGATCACCGCGCTGTTCACCGGCGTGTTCCATGTCGGCATCTACACGGCCGTCTACCTCGCGCTCCCCGTCTTCCACCATCCGCAGTTCTGGGAGGCCTGGTACGGCTGGGTGGCGGCGCTGGTGCTGGTCGACTTCTTCGCCTACTGGGCCCACCGCGCGTCGCACGCCGTGGCCATCCTCTGGGCGGCACACGTCGTGCACCACCAGAGCCAGGACTTCAATTTCTCGACCGCGCTGCGCCAGGAGAGCGCCTATCCCATCCTGGCCTCGGTCTTCTACCTGCCGCTGGCGGCGGCGGGCGTAGCCCCCGAGAACTACGTGGTCGCCGAACTGGCCATCCTGCTCTACCAGGTCTGGATCCATACCGAGCAGGTCGGCAAGCTCGGCTGGTTCGACCGCATCTTCTCCTCGCCCTCGAACCACCGCGTGCACCACGCCGTGAACGGCGCCTATGTCGACCGCAACTTCGGCCAGGTGCTGATGATCTGGGACCGCCTGTTCGGCACCTACGTGCCGGAGGGGCCGGAGGCCTGCGTCTACGGCACGCGCAAGCCGCTCGACAGCTGGGATCCGCTGCACGCGAACCTGGCCGTCTATGGCGCCTTGCTGCGCGACGCGTGGCGGGCGCGCCGCTGGCGCGACAAGCTGCGCATCTGGTTCATGCCGCCCGGGTGGCGGCCGGCCGATGTCGCGCAGCGCTACCCCGACGGTCCGTTCGAACTGGCCGCCGTGCGCCGCTTCGACCCGCCGATCCGCCGCGGTGCGCTCTGGTTCGGCTGCCTGCAGTTCGTCGCCCTGCTGGGCGCCTGCGCGGCGTACCTGTGGTACGCGCAGGACCTGGGCTTTGCCCGGGCGGCCGCCTACGTCGCGGCGATGTCCGCAGGGCTCTGGGTCATCGGGCGCGTCTTCCAGGGTGCGATGGGCGTGCGCCATGCGCTGCTCGCCGATGCGCTGGTGCTGGCCGGCGTGGCGCTCGTCGCCTGAGCGGGGGCGCACTCAGAGGCTCGCCAGGCTGGCCGCGCGCTCGTCGAGCCACTCGGCCAGCGGGCGCGGACGGGCGAACAGATAACCCTGCAGCTGATCGCACTGCAGGCCGATCAGGAAGTCGGCCTGTTCCCGCGTCTCGACGCCCTCGGCCACGACCGTCAGGCGGAAGGCCTTGGCCACGGCCAGGATCGAGCGGACGATCGCACGGTCGTTGGCATCGGTGGGCGTGTTCTGCACGAAGCAAAGGTCGATCTTGAGTTCGTGCAGCGGCAGCTTCTTTAAATAGGCGAGGCTCGAGTAGCCGGTGCCGAAATCGTCGATCGAGAAGCGTATGCCCAGGGCGGCGAGCTCGGACATGCGCTGCGCCACGTCCTCCCATTTTTCGATCAGCAGGCCCTCGGTGACCTCGAAGATCAGGCGGGTGGCCGGCGCGCCGGTCTCGGCCAGCATGGCCCGGGTGCGCGCGACGAAGTCGTCCTGGCGGAACTGGCGCGGGCTGATGTTCACCGACAGCGTGATCGCCCCATCGGCCGGCGGAAGCTGGGCCAGCGCCTCGCAGGCGCGGCGCACGACCAGGTCGCCCAGGCGCAGGATGAGGCCCGATTCCTCGGCGATCGGTATGAACACCGCCGGCGAGATGGGCCCGCGCCGCGGATGATCCCAGCGCAGCAGCAGCTCGCCGCCGGTCTGCGTGCCGTTCCTGTCGACCTGGGGCTGCACGTGGATCGCGATCTGGCCGGCCTCGATGGCTTCGTTGAGGTCCTGCTCCAGGCCCAGGCGCTCCTCGACCTCGGCCTGCATGGCGGCCTCGTAGTACGCGATGCGGTTGCGGCCCATGGCCTTGGCGCGGTACATCGCGGTATCGGCTTCGCGCAGCAGGTCGTCGACCGCGTCGAACTCCTTGGGGAACATCGTCAGCCCGACGCTGCCCGTGCCGCTGTACACGGTGCCGTCGATCGCGTAGGGGCTCTCGAGCACGGAGCGCACCTTCTCGGCCACGGCCATGGCCACGCGCGCGGACGACTCCAGGTCCGTGCCCAGGTCGTTGACCAGCACCACGAATTCGTCGCCGCCGAGTCGCGCCACGAAGTCGGCCGAGCGCAGCGCCTCGCGCAGGCGCTGCGCCACCTGCGCCAGGAAGCGGTCGCCGACGGCGTGGCCGCGCGCGTCGTTGATGCGCTTGAAGTTGTCCAGGTCCAGGAAGAGCAAGGCGCCCTGGTGTCCGCTGCGCCGGGCCGACTCGAGCGACTGCGCGATGCGGTCCAGCAGCAGCCGCCGGTTGGGCAGGCCGGTGAGCGCATCGAAGTAGGCCAGCCGGTGCGTGTCCTCCTGCGCCTTGCGGCGTTCCGTGATGTCGCGCACGATGGAACTGGCCAGCGGCCGGCCCTCGCGGTCCAGGTAGGTCGCGGAGGACACCTCGGCCTCGAAGCGCTCGCCGTTGCCCCGGATCATCGTGACTTCGCCGCGGGCGCGGCCGTCCCGGGCGCGGTCGCGCAGCAGCTGGTGCAGGCGCGGGTCGTTCTCGTCGAACAGGCCCTGGCGGCCGCGCCGCACGAGCTCCTGCGCATCGATCTGCAGCATCGCGCACAGGGCCGGGTTGACGGCGAGCACCGTGCCGTCGGGCCGCGTCTGCGCCACGCCGTCCATGCTGCTGGCGAACAGCAACTGGTACGAATCCTGGATCTCCTGGCGTGCCTGCTCGGTGCGCTTGAAATCGGTGAGGTCGTCGGTCATCAGCATCAGGCGGCCGGCCCCGCCGGGCGGCAGAAGGCGGAAGTTGACCGATACCCACATGTGCTTGCCGAAGCTGGTGCGCAGTTCGCGCACGCCCGCGGTCGGCTCGCCGGTCTGCAGCGTCGTCATGGCCAGCTCGTACAGGCCCGAGTCCTTCCAGGAGGCGATGGCGTGGAAGTTCTGTGCCAGCAGCTGCGCCATGGTGGCGCCGACATGGCCGGCCATCGCCTCGTTGGCGGCGATGCAATCGCCGTCGCCGTCGAAGATGCAGATGCCGACGGGCGAATGGGCGAAGATCTGCTCGTTGAGCTGGCGCTCCGAGTGCAGCGCCAGCAGCGCCTGCTTGCGGTCGGTGAGGTCGGTGTCGGTGCCGGAAACGCGGATGGCCCGCCCGCGTTCGTCGCGCAGGATGTAGCCGCGGCACAGCACCGGGACCGCATGTCCGTCGCGGTGCCGGCGGCGCATCTCGAACGCAAAGTGCTCGCAGCCGCTGTCGATCGCTTCGGTGATCATCCGCTGGCCGAATTCGAGGTCTTCGGGAAAGTCCAGCCGCTCCCGGAGGTGTTCGTCGTAGGGCAGCGCCTGCCCCTCGTAGCCCAGCATCTCCCAGCCGCGGTCCGAGCAGTACTGCTCGCCGGTGAGCAGGTTCAGGTCCCACCAGGCGTCGTTGGTGCCCTTGAGCACCAGGCTCATGCGCAACTCGCTGCGCTCGAGCTCGCGCCGTGTCGCGTCCAGGCGGTCGCGCTCCTGCTGCAGCTGGGCCAGCGCCTCGGACTGCGCCACGCCCAGGCTCAAGCCCATCAGCAGCACCATGCCGATGTACGCGAACCCGGCCACGTAGAACGAGCGCACGTAGCCGGCGTCGATCATCGAGCCCCAGATGCCGGCGCCGACGAACAGGCCGATGCACACCGCCAGGGCCTGGGCGCGCCAGCGTGCGCCGCTGCGGTACTGCACGCGCGCGCGGTACAGGCCCCAGGCGCAGGCGCACAGCGCTGGCAGGAACATGGTGGCGCGGCTGAGCTGGCTGCCGTGCCCGGCGACGTGGCCCAGTTCCTCGCCCCAGGGCATGCGCATCGGCGGCGCTGCCTCCAGCAGGGCGAAGCGCAGCGAATAGGGCGAGAGCAGGTCGACGCCCAGCAGGCCTGCCGCCGTGAGCACGACCACGGCGAGCCAGGGCCTGAGGCGCTGCTGGCCGGTGTAGAGGCAGACGAAGCAATAGAACGCCACCATGCAGACGCACAGCGAGAGCGATTGCCAGTGCAGCGCCGCGCAGGCCTCGGCGACGTCCGGTGCCAGGTAGTAGGCGGCCGTCGCGAACTGGTACGCGGCGGCGAAAAAGCACATCACGCAGAACACGAGGTACAGGCGCGACTCGCGTCGCGTCAGCCATACGAGGCCTGCCTGGACGCCGGCAAACAGCATGACGCCCGCCGTCACCAGGTAGGCGGGAATGACGATTGAAGCGTGCATCGGGGCGGCGCCTGGTACGGGCAGGGGAAACCGCTCGATAGTAGTGGCCGACCTCCCGGGCGGCGCCCGGAAAAGGCAGGGTTTTCCCGACCGTGCGGGGATTTGTCCGCCTGCGCCGCTGGCCGGTGTGCGGGGCGACGCGTGCTGTGCCCTCAGGTGCAGCAATCCCCGCATCCACGCATGGATCCCCGCACTGATCCCTTAGGACTACGGGATTCACGCAAGCGTAACCAATGCGTCATGCGCACTGCGCACAGTCCACCCCGTGCCACACGCGAAGCAAAACGAAGAAAAGAGGAACTCATGATGAAGCGATCGATTTTCAAGAAGGGGACGGCTTGGCTTTGCATCGCCGCCATGGCCAATCAACTGGCGTTCACGGCGGCCCTGGCGCAGGTCATCCCGGCCCCCTCTGCCGAACCCGTCCTCACCGAGGCGACGTCGACCGGCACGGCCGGCGCCCCGCTCTTCCACGCGCTGCCGTCCGCCCAGACCCCGCTGACCACGGCGGGGAAGATCGCGCTGCTGCGCAAGCAGGTGAAATACGTGTTCGTGCTGTTCCAGGAGAACCGCTCGTTCGACCATTATTTCGGCACTTACCCCGGCGCCAACGGCCTGGTCGCGACCTACCCCGGCGCTAATCTCAGCGATCCCTACGCCAAGCCGGCGACCGCCTTCAGCAGCTATACCCAGGCGATTGCCCAGCCGGATGGGACCTTCGGTACCGTATCGCCGTTCCTGGCCCCGCGCACCATCGTCAGCGCCCCCAGCGTCAACGCCTCCGGCGCGACCGTGCCCGGCGTGACCGTGCAGCTCTTCCCCGAGTCCCACTTCTCGGTCGACCACTCGCATGGCGGGTACCTGAACGATTTCCACGTCGATGCCAACTGGAACCCCCGCAACGACGGCTACGCGCTCGACCAGGAAGGCCTGGCGTACGCCGGCACCCCGGCCAACCCGGTCCTCCCGACCCTGAGCACCTACCCGACCCTGCAGCAGAAGCAGAAGGGCGAAGCCGCGCTGGCCCACATCGATTGCGACACCATTCCCTTCCTGTGGAACTACGCGGACGTCGGCGTGCTGTTCGACAACATGCACCAGACCGCCACCGGCCCCTCGTCGCCGAACGCCATCGCCATGATCGCCGGCCAGGTCGGCGACACCCAGTGGGTCAAGCACCCCACCGAGGCCAACACCAGCGGCCCCTACCTGCCGATGCTGACCGACGGCCACCCCTACCCGGGCAGCACCAACGACACCGCTGCCGTCAAGCCGCCCTACGGGCCGGACGACGGCTCGTTCATCAACGCCTCGGGCAAGACCGGGACCGCCGGTACGGCCGTCTCCTGCTGCAGCGGCAGCGCCACCTCGCCCTTCCCGTTGACCTTCGCGAGCCTGCCGCTGTCGTTCATGGGCCATAACATCGCGTCGATCACCGCCAACGACGAGAACCCCGCGCTCGACCTCGTCGACGTCCAGCAGGACATCGCCAAGATCGCGGTCAAGAACCCGGTCGTGGCCTGGGGCTGGTACCAGCAGGGCTATGGTCCGGAACCGTTCGACGGCCAGCCGGCCAAGACGGACGAGGGCAACTTCAACGGCCCCGACGGCCAGGTCGAGCATGCCTCCTACATCGTCCACCACAACGGCCCGCAGTACTTCGGCTACATCGGCGACAACCCCGTTGCCGCCGGCAACCTGCACTCGCTGGGCCAGTTCTACACGGACCTCTCCGGGCACAAGCTGCCGGCCGCGGGCGGCGTGTTCTACGTGCGCGGCGGTTACTTCAACAACGACGGAATGAGCCCCGCCGATACGGCCAACCCCACCGTGGTGCAGGACTTCGTCGGCAACGACGACCATGGCAGCTACTCCGACTCGCAGATCGCCGAGGCCCTGGTCGCCGACTCGGTCAACGCGATCGCCAATGCCACGGACGCCAACGGCAACTCGATCTGGGCCCAGAGCGCGATCATCATCACCTACGACGAGAGCGACGGTTTCTACGACCACCAGCCCGAGCAGTTCCGGACCTTCGGACCGGACGGCCAGCCCGAGACCGGCGGCCCGCGCATTCCGCTGATCGTCCTCTCGCCGTTCGCCGCGGCCCACACCGTGAGCCACCAGTACAGCGAACACAGCTCGGTGATCAAGTTCATCGACGAAGTGTTCGGCCTGACCCCGTTGGCGAGCCTGCCCAACGAACTGGCCGCCACGAACGCCGGTGCGACCATGGGGGGTCTGTTCAACTACCCGGCCGGCTTCAACGGCAGCACCAGCGCCAACCCGCTGCCCCAGACCTACCTTGGCCCCGCAGACAACGATGCCAACATGGGTGACCTGCTCGAAGCGTTCGACAATGACCGGCTGCTGGGCAATGTCCCGACGTTGCCGGCACCGACGATCAACGAGACGGTCGTCACCACGCTGCCGCATTTCGGCGTGACGCTCAACTCCATCAGCACCGTGGCCAACGCGACCGCCTACGGCTGCCAGAACCTGGGCATCACCCCGACCGACTATACGAGCGGCTACGCCACGGGCACCGAGATCGATCCGCCACCGGCCGACTACAACCCGCGTCCCACCGTCAGCGTCGGCAGCCCGTACTACAACACCGGCAGCAACACCGCTACGTGCTCGCCCAGCTCGACGCCGGCGCAGCTGGCGGTCTGCGTGCAGGGCAATCCGGCCACCGCCTGGCCCAACTGAAGACGCTACGGCGCCCGACCGCCGTTCTGCATCGCCCGGTCCGTGCGGCGCAGGCCGCCCGGACCGGACGCGAGGCAGCACGCAAGAACCCGAAACGAAGGTAGAGCCCTGATGTCCCGAACCATCCGATTCCTGCTCGCATTTGCAGTGCTGGCCTCCGCCATGCCGTTTGCGGCGGCCAGCACGCTGGGCGACGTCCGTGCGCGCGGCACCTTGCGCTGCGGCGTCGTGGGCTCGCCCGAAGACTGGAACAAGACCGACCTGCACGGACCGCTGGTCCCGCTGTACACGGAGATCTGCAAGGCCGTGTCGGTGGCCGCCCTGGGCGCCAGCGCGAAGGTCGATCTGAAGCCCTACCTCACCGAGCGCGAGGCGGCCAAGGGCGTGGCCGACGGGGACGTCGATCTCTCCGTGGGCATATCCCCGGATGCCTCGGCGATGGCGCAGTTCAAGGTCGGCTTCACGCCGCCGGTGTTCTACGACGGGCAGGGCTTTCTCGTGCGCGCGGATTTCCACGCCACCTCGCTGGCCGACCTGGCCGGCAAGCGGGTCTGCGCGATCGAAGGCACCGACAACGAGCGCGTGCTCAGCGCCCGCGCCAAGGCGCGCGGCATCGCCCTGACGACGCGGGAGTGGCAGGAAGAGAGCGAGATGGACGACGCGCTGTCGGTGCGGCGCTGCGATGCCGTCAGCGCCTACCTGTCGCGCCTGGCCCGGCTGCGCAACGGCTATCGGGCCCTGGCCCAGGACACCCTGCTGCACGAAACCCTGACCCTGGTACCGGCGGCCGCGGCCTATCGCGGCGACGATCGGCAGTGGGCCATGATCGTCGACTGGACGATCCATGCGCTGGTGCAGGCGGAGGCGAGCGGCATCACGCAGGCCAATGTGCTGGCGCAGGCGGGCAACGAGGACCCGGTCGTGCAACGACTGCTCGGCGTCGACTCGTCGGCCAGTCGTGCGCTCGGCCTGGACGCCCGCGACTGGGCGGCGCAGGTGATCGCGGTGGTGGGCAACTACGGTGAAATCTACGATCGCACCGTGGGGATGCACGGCAGCCTCAAGCTGCCGCGCGGCCTCAATGCCCTGTGGTCGGACGGCGGACTGATCCATCCGCTGCCGGTGAAGTAAGGCTGGATCGTGCCAATGAAACCCGATGGTTCCGGTGCCACGACCTCCCGGCCGAGCGGCCGCAGGTCGCGCGTGCCGCACTTGTGCTGTTCATCTTCCAAGGAGTTGTCCGTCATGATGCGCCAAAACACGCTCCGCGCAGCGTTCGCCGCCTGCGCCCTGGTCCTGGGGTCCGCCCCCGCCTTCGCGGCCAACCCGACCTTCCTGTTTCCGTCGTCGAGCTCGAGCGTCGTCGATAGTGGTGCATACCTCGACAGCGGTCCGAACGCCGTCACGGTCGGCCTGACCGGCACCAGCACGACGGCCACTTTCAGCGATCCCAACAGCAGCGGCGACTTCGAGTTCTCCGCCTACGCCGCGCCGCTGTACCCGTCCCTCAATGTGCCCGTCGTCCTGACCGACTCGGGCGGCAACGGCACCGCCGTCAGTGATGTTCTCGACATCAGCTTCTCGCAGGGCGTCACCGCGCTGAACTTCGACTACGCGCTGGGCAACACCGCGCCGGGCGATACGCTCAATGTCGCGCTGTACAACGCCTCGGGCTACGTCGGCACCGAGAGCTTCACCACGACCAACGCCACCGACAGCGGCGTGTTCTCGTACAACGGGGCGGCGATCACCAGCATCGCGCTCAGCGCCACCACCGGGGCGGCCAACGGCATCAACTACGCCACCGTCAACCTCGCCCCGGCCCCGGAACCCGCCACCTGGGCCCTGATGGGCGCCGGCCTGCTGGCGGTCGGCGTAGCCGGCAA
>Ga0116231_10014059_pt1 | contig 10931 bp, 8 predicted proteins | sample S1TSphgellanicum_2_FD_89695 | JGI IMG/M metagenome (GOLD analysis project Ga0116231, IMG submission 89695) | Host-associated microbial communities from peat moss isolated from Minnesota, USA - S1T2_Fd - Sphagnum magellanicum MG | ecosystem: Host-associated > Plants > Peat moss > Unclassified...
CATTTCATGTATATCAACATAGGTATATTAAAAATTTCATTAATGGAATGGAATGTTGGTTCAAAATTAGAGATAGGTTGGTGAGAATATAATGTGTTAGGGTAACATCAAGATTACCAAGTTGGATGTTGGAAATTGGTCAAATAGGATAGCCCACATGGATTGTTGAAATGAGGATCATTTTGATTTTTTTGTGTATTCTTCAATGAAGGATTGTTGCTATTGATAGAGCAAGAAACTTCACTAACTCTAAATGTTCATGTTGACCAACCCTAAGGGCATGGATGAACTATTTTGGAATAAGGAGTTTGAAGATGTACTAAATTGGACCAAAAGATTAGAAATGGCCTCTAAAGTACAAGGTTATGATGAAATCAAACTTTTTAAAATTATAAGGTTGAATTACGAAGTAAAGCACAAGATTGGTATAAAAAGTTTCAACCTACACCTATTGACTAGAATGAGATGAAGATTAGAATGCAATAGAAATTTGGGGATGTAGATCTAGATGAAGTAATGATGAAGATGATGTAGTTGTTGTAGCAAGTCCAATTATATTTTGATCAGTTTGACAAGCTATTCATGAAAGGTAAAATAAAAGATGCAAAGTAGAGGCATAGATTTCTTATGCTTATATGTCCAAAAATTTGAAATTTATGTATGGTAAATAATTAACCAATGTTGTAGAAATGTTGGTAATTACCAAGGAAGTGGAAAGGGTTTTGGGTGAACTTGATGAGATGTTGCTTGAACCTTTCAAGGAAGAACATGAAGAAGGAATGATCATTAATGTTGCACTAGGAAAACAAATCGCTACCCTTAATGATTTTCTTAAGGGTGCTTCATTTGGAGTTGGAACAATTTCATTTATAACCAAAAATTCTAATGTGTGCCAACTTTGTAAATCTACATATCATATTGCCACAATGTGTCCTCACATAGGAGACTTAAAGTTGAATTGTGTTAAATGTGATCTTCCACACAAGATGGAGTTCTATAGAATGAGACGTGGGTATTGTTATGGCATGGGACACATTGAGGATATGTGTTGGAAACATGGTAAAGATGATAAAACATTGTTTGCATCCAATAACTACCTGAAAGTCTTGGTGAACAATGAGGAAGCTACTTTATAATAGTTGAACAAATTGTGAAGCACAAAACATGATATATTATTTGGAGCTAGAATACTTAGGAGGCATTTACCAATGGAGATTCTTGATGTGGAAGCAAGTGATGACAAAGATATAGGACATGTGGATGTTAGTAGAAGCTCCATTGTTCAATCCAAAAGAATGAAGTATTTCATAAAAAGGAAAATTTCCCTATCCCCCATGGAGATTATCTTGGCAATTCCATGTGCGTTGAAAACATTGGAAAGTCTAACTAAATTGGTAAGGAAAAAACATGATGAAGGATTGAAGATACTTAATTTCACTGAGGTTGAAGGATTGCACGTAGTGCAGAAAATCAACATCAACAAAAATCATTGCAACAAGACACTACATTTTCTTGTTGAAGGTTTGGTAGACATTGGCGCCTCAATGTTAGTAATGTCTATCATTGTTGTATATGAGTTAAACATCATGCATTTATTTTTTAGCTCAAAATTTTACAAAACTACGTTTGGTGTGGTAACTCAGGCATTTAGCAAAATCAATGAATTATTATAAAAATTAGAGATGTCCAATGTTTGATGAATTTTATGGTGGTGGACACTAATGGTTCAAGGTTATCACTATGTTCGTGCATTCGTCACAATGCACAACGGACACATTTGGACATAAACACACCCCTGCATCACATTAGTATATGGTTAACTTAGGTCAACCTAGGGTCAACCCATGTCAAAGGCACTTTTGAATTGCCCAAGGCAAGCTTACAAGCAATTGAAATTGAACCCATTTTGGTCATTGTAAACCATGTGGCAATTGAAACGCCTTTTGATTGCCCCAAGAATTCAAGTGCTAGAATTTTGATCGTCATAACAAATTTGGTTGCCACACATTTTCAGTCACTAAATAATTCAGTCACCACATGAACTCAATTGCCACAAATTTCAACTACCACATTTTTTATCATCAATTTTTGATCGCCACATTTTCAATTGCCACATTTTCATTGTTCGCTTTTTGGTCACCATTTTTTTGATCGCCAACTTTTCAATGTGTCACATTATCATAACCATTAGAACAAATGGTTGCTTCATATTTGTGAATCAAATTTCACGTCCTTTCGGTAACCTATCTTGACACATCAACCTTGGATTATTTTAACAAATTTGTGCACAATCCATGGTATGATGGGGGTTTATAATAAGTTTGAAATTCAAAGGTTGCTTTCACAACTTTTATGAATGTCGAATGTTGCACAACATTTAAAAGGAATGTTCATTTCATAAAAAAAAGTTGCCCATTTCTTGTCCAAATCCTACTTTCTAGTTGAAGTCAATCCTCGAGTAATATTGTCCATTGTTCACCGATTTGGGAAATGGGTTGGTACTTCCATGTTGTTTAGTGGTGGAGGGACAAGTCTACCACATTAAGCAAATAAGGCCTTTGCCCTTAGATGTGCCCTTCAATAATGTAATTCTAGCTCACCCATTGCCATCATATCAATAATCCAAATGGAAGAGCATTTTATCCTTGCGGTATGGAATAACATTATTGCAAAACTTGCATTCCACCTTCCTTGGCTTATCTTTTAACGTCAAATACCATGGACTCCACATGTTTTGTCTTCCCTCCATTGATAAAACACAAGACCAATAAGCTCGATTAATGTAATTAAGGTATTCAACAATTAAACTCCACCTTTAGGGTTACAATTGAAATTCAACACCAATTACAAATGCAATATGACAATCTAAAATTCAAATGCCTATAAAGATTTCACCTTTCCTTCCCAAGGTATATGGCAATGGTCGTTGTTAAACAACACAAGCCCACACACCTCAAAGGAAAAAATGAATTTTTATTGTAAGGTTTGTTTTTTTATTACCAAGTAGCACCAAATTTTGTTGCCAAATCAATGGTGGAAATCAATACACTATCAATCAAACAATCAAGATCTAAAAACGTAAGGTGACCAAAAAAATTTAATTGTAACATGATTGGTGACAAAATGCATTTTGTTACCACACAAATGGTGATCAAAACCATTTTGTAGCCATAGGATGGTAATTTGGTGACCAAAAAATTTCCATCACCGCAAACTTAACAACCAAAAAACTTTGGTCACTACAAGCTTGGTGACCAAAAAATGTTGGTTGTTGTAAGGTTGGCGATTGAAATTTATTTTCAATCACCAATCATAATGAGGACAACCCAAATGTAAATATATATTTTCATGGTCAATTTTAATCGACATGACCCACATGTCACAACGAATGGCAACATCACACACAACGCAAAATGGCCATGTCAAATCCATTTTGACAACCTTGTGAGAAGTATGACCAAGTCTTTTAAGATTGGACTTTTTTATCAATATAAAAGTAATTGTGGATGTTGAAAAGGGTATGATACAAATCAAGTAAGGACCAGGGAATAACATCCAAGTCTTGCCATCAAACATGGTGAACATGTTGCAATTAGTGATAGGAGGATGCATTGAGATGAAGAGAAGCAAGTTGAAACATTATAATTGTGGGGTGTTGGACCTCAATCACTAGAAAATGACATCATCCATGCAAAAGAATAGTCAAACATTGTTTAATGAAGAGAAAAATTTGAATTCTTCTAATGAATATGATCTATAGATGGAGGAAATGGTAGAAGATGAACAAAGGAAATTGTTCCTACAAAACAAATCCAAATTGACTAAAGATCTAATGGACAATATATGGGCCAAAGATCTTTGTGCGAAAAGAAGGTCCACACTAAATCATGAATCTAATTTTGGAATACTAAACTAATAATGTTATGTTGGTGAGATCTCCGACTTTGATGATTTCAAAGATTGGATGAGGTGTGTTACAGAGGATGAGGAAAGGAGAAATAAATAGCTTGTATCTACAACATTTATACAAGCATCAAACAATTTTCAATTGGATGTTTCATCAAATGATATGAAAAATGAATTGAAATCCAAGGTGCCTAATCATGAGAAGGACAAATGGGCTGAAATTAAATCCAAAATTGAATTGATCATGATTTAAGGCAAGAAAAAATAGAACAATTGTGAATGTTATTTGAGTAGTTTCCTAATTTTTTGCTTAACATAAAGGCGAGCTAGGATGTGTAAGTATGGGGAGCATGTGGTGGATATTCATGGATTCCCTCCATGAAGGACCATGCCTAGTAGACTTTCATTATGGAAGGAAGCTGAGGTAAAATAAATAGATGCACTAGTCACCTTGGGTAAAATGAAGCCAAACACATCAAAATATGCCTACAAGGTTACACTACCAATGAAGAAAAATGATAATCACAATTTTGTGGGGACTATAAACCATTAAATCTCCAAGCATGTTGAGATTCATTTCCTATGCCTCTGGTTGAAGATGTTTTAATTCAACAAGGGAAATCACAATGGTTTTTTGTGTTGGATCTACAATTGGGATTTTGGGTGATTGAAATGGTTGTACAAAACATCCAAAAGTTTGTTTTGATCACTAAATCTAGATTATTCGATTGGATTATCATGCCTTTTGGCATGAAGAATGCTATAAGCATGTTTTCTAGAACTATGATGGAGATTTTTGGGGCTTATATGGACAAATTTCTAATGGTATTCATTGATTACTTGAATGTATACAGTTTGAGTTGCGGGGAACATTTTGAACATCTTCGATATGTGTTTATGAGATTTAAGTAGTTAACTTCAAATTCAATCCAAACAAATGTGAATTTGCAAAATCTAAATTGACTTTTTTGGGTCATGTAGTTAGTCGTGAAGGTAAACAACCAAATCCAAAAAAAAAATTGTCATTAATTTTTCAATCCCCACTTTTGTACTAATGTATAGGCCTTTTTGGGACAACATGATATTATAGGAACTATGTGAAGGGTTAATCCTAAATAACCATTCCAATATTTGACGTAACTAAGAAAGATTGTGTTCAAATTGAACCTTAATTGTTAAAAAACTTTGATTTTTAAAAAGTTGTATTGGTTTTCATTAGCATCTTTGTCAAACCAAACTTCACAAAAACATTCATTTTGGATGTGGATTTGTCTACTTGAAGAGTAGGGGCCATTTTATTACAAAAGGATGGGAGGAATGAACAAGTCATCGTTTATGCTAACAAAGGTTTTTCACATGTACAAAAAAAAATTCACCCAATGGAGGGTGAATATCATGCCCTGGTGTGGAGTATCATGCATTTCTAACAATGATTGTATTGAAACCATTTCACTTTCCAAATCATTCATACACCATTAAAGCAATTGGTTATTATTTCAAATGTTTATGGAAGGAGGGGCATATGGATAAATACCTTGCAAGATCTCAATTTCAAAATTGTTCATTGAGTAGGTTCCATGCATACTAATGTTGATGCACTAAATAAGAAATCTATTGATGTTTCAAAAGCTGATGAATACTTAAAAGATGAGATCTAAGATTGCAAGTTACTACAATCCAATCAACTGTCAAATGAAACCAAATGGATAGGCAAGAAAAGCTTCAAGATGGGATTGATGTTACAACAATTAGGAAATCAAATATTGTTAAATCATTTATTCATGGTGCAAGTGGGAGAAGTTGGGACAACCAATGAAGGTATGGATCAGACCAATAACATTATTGTTTTTGATGTGGAGCTTCCTAACCTATAGAAGACTAGTACTTTGAAGAGGATAAGACATGAATTATGGATGTCAAAACTCATTGGAAGCTTATTAAGGAGGCTCAAACAATTGTTGTTGATGAAAGTGATCATGATGAATATGATTTAAGGATAACTACAAGGAAGACTCAAAGAATATGGAAATATGGGAAGATGAGATGAACATGTTGGTGTTGAATGGGAATCAATTTTCAGCAGAATGTGAAGAAGAAAAAAGGTCCAAAGTTGGCAAACACATTACTAAATCAATGAAAATTTGATGTTCAAGGGGCAAGTAGTTCCAAGACCTAATGAATGTTGATGAATCATTATTGAATTGTGTAATGAAATTGGCCATTTTGGAAAATGAAAGACATTGGCAGAAATGAATCGTTATTTATGATACAATTGCATTGAGGAGGTGAAAAATGTGGAGCGATCCTATAAGCAATGTTAGCTTGTTAAGTGTGCATGTTTTGTCATATTAAAATTAAGGAGCTTAAAAACATTAATATTTGGGATCAATTCTATCAAGTGGCTCTTGATACAATTGGACTTCTACTTGAAACTTATAATGGCAACAAGTATATTCTCGTGACCATTGACCATTATTCAAAATGGTGGGAGGCCAAGGCAATGGTTGATCACGATGTAGAGACTGTTGCAAAGTTTTTGGAAGACAAGGTCATATGTAGGTTTGGTGTATGAAAATGCATCTTGATAGATAATGGTTCTAAGTGGGTAGCATAATTTGATCAAGTGTGCAAAGATTATGGCATTGTACATTAGTACTCTACACCTCAATGGCCTAGGTGCAACAAAATGGTTGAACGATTGGTAAAGACACTAAAACATGGAATTGTTGTTTTATTTACCACACCCAAACATGCTCAAGATTAAGATAAGTAGTTGCCCATTATTTTATTTGGATATATGTGTAGGATTTATGCTAGTACAAATTTTTCCCCACATATGTTGATGACTGGTCAACCTCCCCCATTGAAGGTTGACAATTTTTTAAGTCCACTAGCTCAAGCTTTTGAAGATGATGGAAAACCAATAACTTTGGCTACATAAAAGATTAGTAAACTCCAGTTCATTACTAATATGCACAAAAGGTGGTAGAAAACATTAATCAAGCCCAAATGAAGCAAAAGAAGGCCTATGTGTCTTGAAAGGGAAAGTAGATGTTTCTTGGGTTTTAAAAAAAAAAGACTTATTTGAAAATGAAAAAGCCAAGTAAGAAGAAGTTTTTAGCATCCCTCTGGGAGGGACCTTTTATCTTTGTGTAGAGTACTTTAATGAAAATGGCTACATGGATCAAGATGAAGGAAGTGAGATTAATGTGGTGAAAAGCAAGGAAGAACAACTTTGGGATAGGCCTAGAAGAAACATGTAGTTGTTCCATATTGCACCATGAATTGTGAAAACTAAAGCACTTAGTCAAAATTATAATAAGGGAAATGTTACATCTATGACATGAATTTAGGGTTGAGGTGTTTTTTTATTATGTGTGGAATGTCCATATTAGTTACGCATGTGAAGTTTACCACCTTCTTATCTTTTATCATTCCAAAGAAAAGTTGGGTGGTAATGTGCTATGACTTTCAGTTATGATGAGCAAAATACAAGGGGTAAGTTTAAACTTTTGTTTGTTGCTTGGATTTGGAGATGATGTTTTTGTGGTTATGTGAAGCTTGAGTGCAACAAAATGTCGTTCGCACATTATGTTTCTATACATGCTAAGGAATGTTTCGAATGTTGAATTGGGCTCAAGTGTAGATATGTAGTTGGATTTTTTCATGCAAGGATGCAAAAAAATCATATAAGATGTTTGAGTGAAAAGGATGTTTTTTTCATGGTTTTCAAATTCTTTTTTCATTTATTTTGTTATGCAAATAATTTAAAACTACTTGTTAGGAATTATGTCATAACGATGGGAATTCCAAGATAAGCTTAGCCTTTTATTTCTATAGGCACTTATGTTGCTTTATGTGATGTTGTCGCAATCATAGTTTACTAAGTAATGCCATGTAAAAGTTCTTGTTATAAGATGGGGATGATTGAGTTGAAGACTCCACATGAAAATATTCCATTATGTTTATACGTGCATCATACGTGTTTTTAAGGCACGAAATCCGTGTGCAAAAAACATGAACTCATGAAATAACTAATTTTACATGATTTTCATTATCAAATCATGAGAGGGTAAGTTTGTGATATGTTAAATGATAAAACGATATGGATAATGCTATATGTATTGCTTGTTGAATAGACATTTGTTGTGCATTTAAGAATGCATTACCTTTAAAAAATTTATCTTTAGATGCTTCAATTTCTTCATGTTTGCATTTTTTGGTTAATAATTTTGTTTATTTTTGTTAAATAGGAAGTATAATAAGATACAATATGCCTAAATTAAATTGCGTATTAGTGTTTGCTTCCCATAAGGATCCTACATGTATTCTAAATACATTTATTCACATGTCATTTGGATTATGTTTTTAAAATAATGTAGGTTTTTGCAATCTATAGCAAAATGCATGAATATATATTTTTTCATCTAATTATAGATTTGTCAAATTTTGATCAAAATTATGCTTTAACCTAATCCCATGCTTATTAGTTTTTTGAAAATTTGCGTGATTGTTTGACGAAAAGTTAACGTGCAATTTTTTTTAAAAGGTTAATAATATTTTTGTATATCCCATTGGAGGTTTAGGATAATGAAATTGACAAATAGGTTGATGAATTTGTATTATACAAATATTATTTTTTAGAATTATTTCATCAATTGTTCATTATTTATCTACAAATTTTTCAAGAACTTCATTTTAAAAACACCAAAATGTGGAGCATTTTCTATCCATAACAATCCATGATCATGGGGCAATCCACCTACTTGAAATTTAGTGACAACAAATCATTTATTTTACCAAACAATGTGTTTGTAATTTTCAAAAGTTTAGGAAAACCTATCATTTTATGTTCATAGTAAAGGGGTGAAAGCATGGTCAAGTAGACAAGAAAAAAACCTTGTCACAAAAAATTACAAGTATATACAAAATATTTTTGATGCATTGAAAGTATAAATATTATTTTAGTCCACAAGTGATTAGTATGAAAATAATCTTTCACTTTAATATTATAATCTTGAAACATGCACATCTTCATGTAGATTTAAGTGGATTTTACAAAATTACATCTACTTGTAGGAAGTGTCCAAACTTTTAAAATGGGTTATAAGTAGATGAAATATTGAAAATTTCTATTTTCAAATTAATGGGGCCTGTGTAATATCAAATTATGCATGTTATAATCATAATAAATAAAAATTCTACTATAGAAGTTGGTTTGAACACCAAATAGACCCTATCAAGTTCAATTTTACTTCTCACCTAATTTATGATACCAATTTTTTTTCAAATTTTGTATTCAACTTACCATAAACTAATGGAGGGCTATGTTTTTGTATATTTTTACTTTCACAAAATTTTAATCTACTTTCATGTGTTTATATAAAAAATTCTATCATTTTAAAATTATATTTTGGGTGGATTACTTTTTTTTTTCTACTTAACCATACTTTCACCCAATGAGTACATGTAACATGACCATTTTTAACAAGTTTTCTAATTTTTAGTGTATATTTAACATTATTATTTGTTCTATTTTTAGTTGGACATTTTTCATATATATTTTTAAGTGTATTATTAAGTATTGGCCAATTGTTAATACTTGCAATGAATGTAATAAAGAATCTTGGAGGTCCAATTGTCTAACCATTGCAAAAAAATAATAATGTAAATAATATAAATACTTTAGAGATGTTTTAATTCATCCTAATCCTTTATAGTCTATGTCAAATTTTAAATTCCTATTAAAATTTACATTGTTTGCATTAGCTATAAATGTATGACCTAATAGATTTTCTTTTTGTATATAAATCCATGCAAATTATAATATAAAATGAATTAAAAATTATATATGTAATATTATATGTAATTAACAATATAATAATAATATATGTTAATTATGTTTATATTATCTTTTGATATGACCATGTTAATGATGGTCTTGTGTACCCAAAAAATCAAATGTTGGAAAATTTTATTCTTCAAAATGTATATCATGAAATAGTCCTAATGGTTGAAATCCCTTTCAACCTAGAACAATTTTTATAGATTGATTATTGTCATCAATAATTTATTCAAGATTGAAAATGTTTTGCATTAATATAGTATGCATAAGGTCTTTTTCCAATATTTGTTCAAATTCATATGTAACATTTTCAATAGTAAATAAATCAAATGAATCATGTTCCCATTTATTACTTTTGCTTGAATTTGCAAGGTTAATTAAACTTTGCCAATTTTGTTGTATTGATACATTTGCATTAATCTACAAGCTAGGAGTTTTACAAAGGTTATGTAACACCTTTATCATTATGTTTGGTCGAACATAACTTAACATGCATGTAAATTTATGTTTTAGCTTTCTTTTAAATAAAGAAAAATTACATAATCATCATATGGCATTTGTGGCAATACAAATTACATAACATTTAGATTAGTTGGAACGTTTATGACAGTTCCATGCAATCCATATAGATCATTAAGAAATTTGTGCACATGGGATAAGCTAATCAAAAGGCTTAACCTAAAATTTTTAAAAAAATTATGCACAATTTTAAATTTACTACCTTCTCAACTTACTTATCTACTTAACTAAGTAGGTACCTAGTTTGACTTATCTACCTAGGTTGACTTATGTACCTACCTATATAAGTACTTACCTATATGAATATGTAGGTAGGTAGGTAGGTATGTAGCTTAGATTTGTGGGCATCTGCTTATGTATTTACCAAAATACTTACTAACCTAATGTAACCAAAAAGAGAGTGCTAGACTCTACAACCAACCTCAAGCACTTGAACGAACTATGCCGAGTTGAGTTCTTTAACAAAACTTGATTCTAACCACACTCCTGATCTTCTTTCTTTCTCTCCCTCACAATGTTCTCACACACTCCCTGATCTTCACTTAGACACAATGGATGCTTACACAACATCAACAGGTGTGATTGCATACGCCCTCATTTACAAAATGCCCCGTGAGCACAAGCTTCCTCTTTTTCCAGTACGTTCATCAGCAGACTAACA
>Ga0116231_10014060_pt1 | contig 10929 bp, 11 predicted proteins | sample S1TSphgellanicum_2_FD_89695 | JGI IMG/M metagenome (GOLD analysis project Ga0116231, IMG submission 89695) | Host-associated microbial communities from peat moss isolated from Minnesota, USA - S1T2_Fd - Sphagnum magellanicum MG | ecosystem: Host-associated > Plants > Peat moss > Unclassified...
ATTGCCAGCATTCGGAACCCGACGAGGAAAACCGTCACGCAGACAAACACGATGGCCATCCATGCCGAGAGGTCAAGCCCTAGCTTGGCTCTCGGCCTGTTCAATGCCTGATTGATCGGTAACGGTTCTCCCCGCTTGGTCGTGTGCATGGCAGCCCCTTACATCGACTGCCCGGTGAGAGACCCAATCCAGCCCGCGCCCCAGCCGAGAACGCCAGCGCCGAAGAGCGCGCCGAAGAGTCCGGGAATGGCGTCCTGGAAGCGACCGCTCATCATCCGAATGCCGGCGAAGATCAGACCGCCGAAGCAGATGACAGCGCCCGCATAGATTGCGAACGTTTTGAACGTCCCCATGAGCGTCTGTGCGCCGGAGAAGTCCATCGTTCCCTGGGCATGGGCGACGCTTGCGAATGTGAGCGCAACGAGGGTGGGAGCCATCACGCGGAATGCGTGGGCGAGGGATTGCTTTGAGAAGGGTGAGGCCTTGCGATTGGCGAGGCGGTTGGGACGACTTGAAGAACTGCTTTGGCGGATCATTGGCTACCTCCAGCAACGGTGAATTCAGTTGCGATAGCCAAACCTTATGGGCCGCTCAAGCCCCGCGTCCAATGACTCTAAGGTGTTCTCTTATGCGCTCACCGCATAAGGAGACGCGGCATGGCGGGGTATGGAGAGGGATCAGTGCGTCTGCTTCAGATTGATCGGACGAGGCGCGCCCGCAGGGTGTGGATAAACCGGGCCTCTGGGCGATCCGGATTATGTTGTCTCTGGACGCATCTGGCCGTCGATACTCGCGGACAAGGTGTCGCTCTTAACGGACTACGATCAAATCCGGCCTCAACCAGTCTCAATGAGCGCATTGGCCTGTTCTCGCCAGGCCAACTCGTTTTTGGGTTTGTTACAGAATCTCGTCACTGCTCTACATTTATCGATTGTAAGGAGGCCTAAGGGACGTAACCCATTCAAGATCAAGGGAAGAAGTCGCGGTTCATTCGGAATGCTCGTGGCCAGCGCCTTGTCAGAATTTTCCTATGAGACTGATGCCGCCAACGAGAAGAACACCGCCTATGATACGGCCCGCGTTCAGTGGGTGAGGTTGCATCCTAAACCAGCCGAAATGGTCGATGAGCAGTGAGGTAATTAGCGCAGCAGTGACCGTGAAGCCTACAAATGGCCCAGCTCCCACTTTGCTGACTAGCGTAAGGCCGGCATAGACCTGCACCGCTCCCACCAGGCCTCCGATGACTGCCCACCAGGGCAGTTCAGCCAAGTCCTTCTGGGTAGGCAACGGGTGCGGATGGATCAACGACGCGCCCGCGAAGAAGAAGGTAATCAGGGCAAATGAGATGGCGGACGCAAGCCACGGGTTCATCACATACTTGTTGAGTTGTCCGTTCATGGCCGCCCCGCAACTCTGTAGTGCACCTCCAGTGATGATGAATGGGATTATCCATCCGGTGTTCGCATTCATGAGACTCTCCTCCGTATTTAGTGTTTTCCGACCAGCATGTTCATCAGGATTGCTCCGCCGAGTGCGGCAAAGAGCGCCATAGGCATTGCGACAATACCTACTTTCAAGAACTTCCAGAAGCTCACATCGAGCTTTTCTCCGTGTGCTTCTTCGCCCGAGTCCTTGCGAAGTGCGAGCAGCCATAGAATTGTGGCGAGCGAGCCAGTGACCGAGAGGTTTGGCCCGAGATCAACGCCAATCAGAACGGCGTTGGCGATCAAACCTTTCGCGTGAGCAGCTTGGATAGTGCCGCCTGCGATTAGTCCCAGGGGAAGGTTGTTTACGATATTGTTCGCTACACCCACAACAAACCCGACGACTAACGCGCCGACGTTTTGGCCCAGATGGGATGCCCAGGCGAGCCACTGTTGAGTGAGGTCCAAAGCTCCCTGACTCTCGACCGCATCTACCATAACGAACAGTCCGGCGACAAGGAGTAGAGTCGCCCAACTAATCTCTCTTGCGAGTTTGATCGGATTGCTTAGTGCCTTGATGGAGACCACAGCGGTAATCACAAGTGCAGCAAGGCACGTAGGCAGTCCCAAGTCTTTCTTCAGTGCGGAAGCCGTCAGAAGCACCGCAATCATCAGGGCGAGACCCGCAAGTACAAGCTTGCCGTTCCCGCTCAACTTGGCATCCTCAACATCGCAATCGATGCTCTTGCAGAGGTCGTCTCGAAACATGAAACGCATGACGAAAAATGTCACGAGGATTGAAAACAGTGACGGAATGCCGAAGTCTGCCAGCCACGTCCCCAGAGGAGGCATCCCGGTATGGAATACAACCAGATTCGCCGGGTTTGAGATCGGGAGCACGAAGCTCGCGGCGTTCGCAATCAAGGCACAGACGAACAGATATGGAAGCGGGGAGACCTTTGCCTTGCGTACCGCTGTCAGAATGGCGGGCGTCAGTACAACCGCCGTGGCATCGTTAGACATAAAGACCGTAACGAGTGTTCCAACGCCATAGACAAGCAGGAAAAGACGAGAACAACTACCCTTGGCCCCGCGCACAGCGACCGAGGCGACCCAATCAAAGACACCTTGCTCCCGCGCCAACTCGCTGAGCAGCATCATGCCAATGAGAAATAGGTAAACGTCGCTGCCCTTGGCTACTGCCTGTCCAGCTAGCTTCAGTGGCACGAGACGAAGAACGATCAGGAGCAACGCTCCACCGGAGATCCACCAGACTTCGGGAACTCCGCGCGGACGAGTCAGCATCAGAGCGATGCTGGAGGCGACAATCAGAGGCAGAACAAGATGTGCAATCTCTGGCGAAATCATCACCATTTCTTCCCGTTCTTGTTAGGGCCGAGTTGAGTTCCGAGAAGACCATGCTCAGGCCACACTTCAAGCGCATTGTCTTGATCGCGCTCTTCGGACTTCCGTTCCGTTCGCTGACCGACGGCGAGCCGAATCTCGTCGCTCGCGACCTCTCCATGAGCATCCTTGAAGGACGCCTTCAAAGGGTGAGTTCCTTCCCTCGGAACCGGCAACTCGGCCTCCCAGACATGGCTGTCGCCGATGCGTTTCATCGCGTGCGTCTGGCCAGCCAGATCGACACTCGCCTCCAGGGCTTCCACCTCGCCCCAGAACTTCGCTCGAACCTTCAAATTACCTTGCGGTACCTCACTGGACTTTGTCAGAAGCCGTTCGTCACTCGGTGAGGTGATGATGGCAACGGGTAGCTTGCCCAACTCTACGAATCGCCAACTCACCACGGTGCCGTCGATGTTGGTGACGGAATAGCCGACTGGCCCCTCTTCAATTTGTCCGGTGGAGCGAGTGGCAGAATAGAGAGTCCGGCCATCGTTAGAGATCTCGTTGTAATGGGTGTGGCCCATATCAACCAAGCGAACTTCGTGATCGCGGACGAGACGGCTTACTTCATCTTTGCCGACCTTCAGGTCACTCGGGTAGCAGTGCAAGAAGAGGACTTTGTTCTGTCCACGTTGAGTCGCTTCTTGCAGTTCGACTTCGGCCCAGCGGAGTTGATCATCCAATACTGTGAAGGAAGGAGGTTCAGGTACGTCGAAGGCATTCATCGCCAGGAATCGTGTGTCTCCCACTGTGAAGGCATGGTGAATTTCTTCCGACATCGCTTCCTTAAAGTTTGCGAAGCTCTTTTCGTGGACATCATGATCGCCGATGATGGCGCACCAGGGCACCGTGAGCCGGTCTAGTTCGCCGCGCACGACTGCGTAGGCCGCGCGGCTACCGTCGTCGGCCACGTCTCCTGGCAGGAAGACGAAGCTTACAGAATCGGCGAAGTCTCGATTGACCTCATTGACGATCTCCGCCAGGTCGAGGTGATTCTGCTCACCGGGCTTGGTCATGTGAAGATCACCAAGGTGGACCCAGCTAACCACACCAGCAGCGTCGGGTGACTTGGGTTGAAATGGACGTTTTGATGCGAGAGGGTTCATGCTGAAATCTCCTGAGGAGTAGTGGGGGAAGATGTATTCTCGTCGGGTTTCTTATCGCTTGTCAGCGTCTCTGGAATCGCAGTCCACAGCAGCGCAAAAGCGAGTAACGCGATAGCTCCCAGAGACAGGAAAGAGATTCGGTAGCTGAAGTGCTGGATCAGCTTCCCGCCGAACGTGGTGCTGAGAGCTGCGCCGAGCCCGACCGCCGTTGCCAGACTGCCTTGAATGAGATTGAAGCGGCCCGTCGCGCGTGTTCTGTCCGCCACGACGAGGATCGAGACAACACCAAAGATTGCGTTCGCTATGCCATCAAGGAGTTGGATGGTGATCAGGCCTTCGGTGTTGTGGGTCAAGGTGTACATAAGGGCGCGGACCGGGAGAAGTCCAAAGCCGACCATCAGCAGCGGCTTCCTGCCATGCAGGTTGGCGAAACGTCCGATTGCCGGGGCGAAGCACATGATGACAAACTGCGTGACGATAATGCAGGCCGACATAAATGGAGCTGCAGAACCCCGCGAACCGTGCGAAAGCATTTCGCCAAGTTGCGGTAACATCGCCGCATTCGCAAAGTGGAAGAGGAAAGCACAGGCGAGAAACACCAGGAGAGTCCGGTCTCCAAGCAGCGTTTTCATCACGGAGGCTCTCGCAGCGACTTCCTTGCCATCTACCTGAATAGCTCCGCCACGCGCGAGGTCGTAGTCGATGTCTTTGCTCCTGATTGCTCGAATTGCGAGCACTGTAGGCATCGTCAGCACAGCAGCCGTAACGAAGATAGCTCGATTACCGAAGAAGTGGCTCATGCCTGCAATCAGAAGCGCACAGGCCACGTTGCCAGCCGAGTTGAAGGACTGGTTTTTTCCAAACTGACGATCAAAGAAGGTCACGCCAACAATTCCCATGGTGACGGCAGCAAGTGTCGGTCCGAGGAACGGTCCCGCACCTCCGATGAGGACTTGAGAGGTGTATACGGCCCAAGGTGCAGCCGTGATACTCAGCAGGACGGCTCCGACAGCGAGAACGGCCGAGGCCAATACGAGAATCAGTCTTTTTGACCTGAGTTGATCGACAATCGCGCCAGCCGGAGCCTGGAGAACAACTGTGATGATGCCGCCGATGGTCAACGCCATTCCGACTCTCCCCGGCTCCCAACCGGCTCCCGCCAGGTAGGCAGCAAGAAACGGTCCGAGGCCGGTTTGCACATCGGCTAGAAAGAAGTTCGTCGCCTCTAGGGAGCGAATACTTCCTTGCTTCTCGGGATCGACTCGGGTAGCGTTGACCATTCGTAACAACTTTCTCGGAACTAGGCGCGCTTGAGTTGAAGGTTCTTGCGACCACTCTCAAGCTTGAGGGAACCATGCTGCTTCACATGAGCGATAGCTTCCGCAGCTCGCGCAAACTCAAGGGCCTGATGATATTCGCGGTCCTTGAACGCCTTGGCAGCACTTTCGCGAGAGCTTTCATAAATCGCGGCCAGGGTCTCGGAGTGCTCCTCTACTTCCTGCCAGTGCTCATCTGCCCTTCGCGTCATTTCATCGAACTGCTCTGTGATGGAGTGTTTAAGCTCGGCGGAGACACGGATGATGCTAGAAACCTCACCCGCCAGCACCGCGAAACTGAGATGCTCCGATGCTCGGAGAAGATCGGCAGCGTCTTTGTTGTGTCTATCTTTAATCGCTCGCTGAGCTCACACGGTCAGTTCGGCAACAGCATCCGTTGCAGATTGTGAACTTTGGCGGAGCACTGCTACCCGGCCCATGTGTTCATAGGCGTGACGCAGATCTTTCGCTTGGTGATGCTTGTCGTGGTGATGGCCGGCGGCTTTCTTTGCAGCTTTCTTCACTGCCTTCTTCGGAGGTGGCATAAAGTATTTCCTTCTTTCTCTTGGTACAAAGTTCGATGCCCTTGGAGTCCGGCTCATCGAACAGGCCGCTCTAGTTGTCACAAACTGGTCGTTATCGCTCCTGCGCGGATACGTGGGCATAAATTGCCCACGCGTCCGGTCAGGATCGGGATAGAGCGCAAATCGGCAGCTGTCTCAGTTTTGAGGCGGTGGTAGAGGAGGAGCCATTCCGTCTGGTGGCGGGGGTGGTGCTGCTCCGCTCGGGGGAGGAGGCGGAGGACCAGCTTCGTATCCGGGAGGGGGCGGCGGCGGGCCATCGGGGCCAGCCGGAGGCGGAGGCGCATCAGCAGTAGCGCCACAGGGTGCGGGTGCGGCGACTCTGTTTCTGCGTCGCGGTGCAGACGGGGGAGGTGGCTGCGGTGCTCCCGGTGGCGGAGGTGCCACACCGTCAGCCTGTGCTCCAGAAGCGGGCGCGCTCGCAGAGAACGTCTGATCGTTCAACCGGACGCTCGCCGCTTCGACTAAAGACTGTCCATTGATCTCTGACTTCGTGCCAGTCACGGTTATCTTTTCGCCCTTGCGAACTGCGGAGCCAATCTGTCCGCTGAGTCCAGGTGCCAGATCAACGACGCTGCCGTTCTGGAGATACAAACTACGCACCTCTCCGCCCGGTCCGGCATTGAAGGCACGGACGCGAGAGGATTCAGTGACCATGGATGACTGCGGTGGGATAGGCGCAGATGCGGCAGGCGGTGGAACAGCGGGAGGGGGTGGTGTTGCGGGAGCCGGACTCTGTGCAAATGCCACAGAGCTGATTGCGAACCCGAGAGCGATGATTCTTAGGAAAGATGGGATGTGCATCGGCAATACCTCTTCCTGTCATATGGCAAGCGGCGTGCCATTGCTCGAATCCACTGAAGTCGTGGAATCGCTGCATTTTTGGTGAACTGGAGTCTTCGGATACCTTCTACACCGACCGCATTTCGCTCACCTGCTGTGCTGATTGCGTACAGATCGCCCTTGATGGGAAGGCTCTGAGCATCTGATCTCCATAACACCCGCCGAAATCAGGCGCGATACCGATGGCAGGCAAGTTGCTTACCATAACGACAGGTGTTTGATAGAAGTTCTAAAGAGCATGATGAGAGAGGAGCCGAATGCCGAAGATCTTTTGGAGAAGCCTCCGCTCACGCATCCTGTTGCTCGTCGTTCTGACGTTCCTCTTCCTTGCAGCCGCTGCCATCAGTCTGTTTACGTTTCTCCGCAATCGCCATGCGGAAACGCTATCGCTGACCGAGCATCATCTTGTCAGCGTGGCGGCCAGCCTCGCACGAAACTACGCAGACCGTCGGACGGCAGATAATTCACTGCGCTTGGTTGAGCCGGGACCACCTCCTCCGCCTCCACCACCCGTAGGCCCGCCTCCGCCTCCCCGGACCCCTCAGCGCAAAAGACCACCCCTTCCCAAGCCCGATCTTCTCAAGGAGATCTCGACAGAAACCTTGCAGCACGAAGACGGCGTTGAAGGCGGCTTCTATGCCGCCAGAGCCGATGCGCTGATTGGGTATTCCTTCCCGACTCACGAGGGACCAGGCGCTGAAAAGGGCATGCCTGAACGAGAACGCCCGACCATCGAGACTCTTGCCCGAGAAGCGGTAGCGGCAAACGCTATCAAGACCTTTCGCTTTGAAGGGCCGCATGACGCCATCCTCTTTGTGGCGGCTCCGATCCACGAACCGTCCCGGACAGACCAAATCGCCAGAGCTACAGATGAAGTTACTGGCGCTGCGTGGCTGATGGAGCGCCTCCCTGGAATCGAGGGTGGACAGAGCCGCGAACTCCTATTTGGAAGTGTCGGGTTCGGAATTGCGGCACTGATGACCGCGCTGCTTGCGGTATTCGTTACGACTGAGATTCGCAGCGGAGTCAATATCGTTCTCCAACGATTGGGTTCAATGGAGGGCGGATTGCCGGCAGCAACTCAGCAGATGCAGGACCGTCCACCGCTCGAAGAATTCGACCGCGTTCTGCACGGTATCGACTCGCTGGCTCTCGCCTTGCAAGAGAAGATCGAGAACGAGCGGACGTTGGAGTCTCAGGTTCGCCACAACGAACGACTCTCTGCGTTGGGGCAGTTTGCCGCGGGAATCGCGCACGAACTGCGTAATCCGCTTGGGACGATCAGAATGCGCACGCAAATGTGGGAGCGATCTACTGACGCGGAAGCGGCCAAGCGGAGCAGCGCCGTGATCCTCGAAGAAATTGACGGTCTCGACACGATCATCAATCGTCTCCTCTATTTCGCCAGACCGATCCAGCTCCAACTTCAGCCCGTCTCGCTCGACGAGCTATGTGCGGTCATGGCATCGACGTGGGCAGACAAAGAAGCGGCAAAGGGTATCCAGATTGTCTGTCAGGCAACATCCCGCAGCGTCGTCACGGCAGACCGAGGACGACTCCTCCAGGTCCTCGACAACCTGTTGGAGAACGCCGTTCATTCAGCCGCGCAATCTATCGCGCCAGGTGGAATGGTAACGATCACCACGAGGCTCGATGCTGACTTCGCCAGTATAGACATCACGGACGACGGACGGGGATTTACGCCAGCAGCTTTACGTCATGCGATGGACCCCTTCTATACGACAAAGGACACCGGAACAGGACTGGGGCTTTCTATCTCCTTTGAGATTGTGCAGGCTCACGGAGGCGAATTACTTCTTGCCAACCGCGATGGGGGAGGAGCTGTAGCCTCAGTCCGGCTTCCTCTGAATAGAGATGATCGCGATACGCTAAGACAGGCAGATGAAGAGGCAGGACAAGATGTCTGAAGTGCTCATCGTGGACGACGATCACAACTTTCGGGAAACGCTGCGGGAACTACTGTCGGATGCGGGATACCAGACACGCATCGCAACGAATGCTGAAGAAGGGATAGCCTTGCTTCAGACGACGACCCCCGACCTTACGCTCTGCGATTGGAAGATGCCCGGTGGCGGAGGAGAGCAGTTTCTAAGAAGTCTTCAGTCCGAAGGGCTGCTGACCACGATGCCTGTCATCATCCTCACCGCCCACGGCACCGGGCCGAACGCGATGCAGGCGATGCAACTTGGCGCCTATGACTTCATTACTAAGCCTCTCGACATCGACTTGGCCCTCGGCACCGTCGCACGCGCACTCCGCCACATGGAACTGCAGCGCGAGGTCGAGGTATTACGACAGCAGCGGTTCAAGGACAGTTCTCTTGATGAGCTCACTGAATCCGAAGGAGGGGTCAAGCCTCAGCTTATCGGCAACTCGCCAGCATGGATTGAAGTCTTCAAGAATATCGGCAGAGTCGCCGCAACCGACGTTGGAGTCCTGCTGCTGGGAGAGTCTGGCACAGGAAAGGAAGTCGTTGCCCGCGCGATCCACCAAAACAGCGCTAGAAGCCGTCGTCCGTTCATCATCCTCAACTGTGCAGCCTTGCCTCCCGAGTTGCTGGAGTCCGAACTCTTCGGACATGAACGCGGTGCCTTCACCGGCGCAGTCGCGCAGAAGCGCGGAAAGTTTGAAGCCGCAGACGGCGGAACGATCTTCCTGGATGAGATCGGAGAACTGCCCTTGTCGCTTCAGCCTAAGCTCTTGCGTGTTCTACAGGAGCACACCTTCGAGCGGGTTGGCGGAACGGCTTCCATACATGCAGATGTAAGGGTTATTGCTGCAACGAACCGTCCGCTGGAGGATGATGTCGAGCAGAAGAGCTTCCGTGCTGATCTGTTTTATCGCCTGAACGCCTTTACGGTTCGACTACCACCACTGCGAGAACGCCAATCCGACATCCTTCCATTGGCGGAGTATTTCCTTGCGCGCTACGCTCAACGAAATCAACTCGCCTCGACTGGCTTTTCTGCCGATACGGTTGCGGCCTTGCAAAACTACTCCTTCCCAGGGAATGTGCGGGAACTGGAGCACTTGATTGAGCGATCTGCCGTCAAGGCCGGGGGACGGGCCATAACGGCCGAGCTCATCCAAGAAGAGTTAGCCAGAGAGAAGAGTGCCGCACCGGGTATTTTTGACACTCAGGTAGCCGAAGCCTTGCCTTTCCGCGAGGCGGTCGTCAGGTGGGAACGCCATCTACTTGAACAAGCATTGAAGGCATCCCACGGTAACAAGTCGGATGCCGCGCGCAGGTTGGGAATCCACCGGCGTTTGCTCTACGAAAAGCTGACACAAATGGGAATGGTTTAGTCTTCTACGTTTTGGGGTCAAAAGGTCGTCTGAAATGAAGTGCCTTTGAGATTGATAAATAGTGAAAAGCTCTCTCGTAGCCTATCTCCGACTCGCGCGATAGGCTCCCCTCTCAAGAAGTGATAGATCGCCGAGTCGCTCATTGTGGAAGCCACTGCAAACGACAAAGCCTGATGAGCGCATCGGCAAGCGGCATGGGAGCAGCGTAACCGTCAGCGGTGCTTTAGCTGCGCTTGGATTCCCGAACACCGCTTCATCAGATCTTCAAACGTCTCCTCATCGCCAGCCAATAGCCCATCTTCAACCATGTGCAGATAGTCTGTCCGAAGGGCATCGTATCCGGTTCCGCTGGGCAGAAGTGTGAGGCTCCCGTGAATGGCTTCCAGATAGTCGATCCGGTTGCCGTTGGCATCCTTCTCGGCGAAGAAGGCGTTCTTGTGAATTGCAACGGCTTCGGCGACATTTTGGGCCGCGAGAGCTTCAGCAAGATGTCCGGTCTCTTCGAGACGAACCAAATCGTGGAAGTGCCGCGAAAACCGGTTGCTAAGGCCCTTTTCGCCTTGGACGCAATACACATGGGCGGCAGTCGCTTTCTCCCAGAAGATGCGGGTCAGATTCATCACCCGAGGTTCTGCGGTTGGGAACTCGACACCGGATACCAACCCCTCCATATCGCAGCGAACGGGAATGATCGTACTTGGCTCCCCACTGGATCGCGCACCAAACTCCAGTTTCACAGTCGGGAGTGCGTAGCCTGACGCCGGTGCCACCGGCTGGTAGTCGATGAAGATGCAATCATCAGCGATGCGGCTGGATACATTCTCCAAACGTTCCAAACCGGCCTCAATGGTGGGGTGAGCTTGGTTCCGAATCCATGCGGGAAGGAGTTCGCGACGGATCTCGTCGGACCATTTCTTCTCCTGGCTGC
>Ga0116231_10014062_pt1 | contig 10927 bp, 10 predicted proteins | sample S1TSphgellanicum_2_FD_89695 | JGI IMG/M metagenome (GOLD analysis project Ga0116231, IMG submission 89695) | Host-associated microbial communities from peat moss isolated from Minnesota, USA - S1T2_Fd - Sphagnum magellanicum MG | ecosystem: Host-associated > Plants > Peat moss > Unclassified...
AAAAAGAAAAAAAAAAAAAAAAAAAAAAAAAAAAGAAAAAAAAAAAAAAAAAAAAAGGGAAAAAAAAAAAAAAAAAAAAAAAACACAACCAATGTGAAAATAGTAGTGCAATAATAACAACGCAAGAAAAGCAAAACTAAGAACAAAAACTAACATAGAAGAGAAAAATAAAGCTCAAGCTCTTTTTATATTTTTCCCCTTAACTTTAACCCAAACAACACCTCCACCTCCCTAGTTGGTGACTGTTATTTAAAAACCCTAAAATCGAATATGACCTTGAGAATTAAATGTAGGTTCTATGAAAGAACTTATTTGGTTTTTCAAAATAAAAAATAAAAAAGAATTGATTCTCATGACCATTTCACATTCATGTGAGAACATGAGGTTAATTTTTACTCCAATTCTCACATGTAATGGTGTTAATTGGTTTTCATTGTGAAAATTGAATCAAGAACTACATGCAATGATTCGAGAACTACCCAACATTAATCATAATTGTAGAAGGCTCTCTTTTTCTACATAACCATGATTGATGAATGGAAATAACATTATGGTAAATATTAATTCTTATTTTGAAAATAATACCAAACAAATTAAAATGTATTGTCAACAAATACATTTTACAAAACTAAAACAAATTATAGAAAACAATTTGAATTCTATATTTCCATAAACTAATTCTACACATACAAATTCAACAAACATGTAAAAACACAAATTTCAAAAAAAAAAATCTTCTCGTTCCAAAATTCACATACATCTCCTAAAACTTTACCAAAGTTCTAGTCTCCACAATGTACAATGTACCAAAACAACATAACGAAAGAGGAAATCATTTAAAATCTTCCTTCCTAAAACATAATTCAAAACATAAGGCTATTCCACCATTTATCCACCTTTGTTCCTATAATTCCATTGCTTTTTGCTTCAACATTTGAAGTATGGTGTATTTCATCTTTAGTTCATAATATTCATGTAGTTTGTTTCCTAACCAATATGATTACAATGTTTTTTTTTCCCCCATAATCACATGTTGTCAAGGACAAGACAAAAACACAACTTGGAGTAAATTAAAATAATTAACAAAACAATGACTTTGATAATAATTAAAAATTAAATGGTTTTATTGCTTGAACAAGGCATGATGTAGGTTATATATGGAGATGAACTAAAAGTACAAAGGCCACAACTTGCATTGGTGAAATTGAAGGATGGTGTTTTCTTGACCTTTTTTTACATCACAAACTTATTAGGCTTTATAGGTTCATACAAATTATGTGTGAAATTCAATTTTCATAGGTTCATAAAAAAATTGCATAGTTTTATGCAAAATTACATCATGATAATTGCATAAATTTAGTTTAAATGTAAGTTATATGTACTTCACATAAATAGAAAAGACATGTCATTTATATAAAAGTTATGTCAACCCTAAACCCACAAAATCCCTTTCCACCTTGATATTCTCTAACAATGCCTTTACTTACAACTCCATATCGATTGTGTTTTAATGTTCATCAAAGAAATACATATCCATTTTGTTGATTTATTTCATTTTGTCTATAAGTTTTTGCGTCTTTTGGTTTTCCTAAACTATTAATTGTTGTTTAAATTGACTCACCTCCTAAGTTGCAACTTGTAGTTGATGTAGCATCTACCACTTATCCTCCTCCACTTGTTTTTATTGTAATTTCAAGCCCAACATTTGCAACAACACCACATTCATTTGTTAGTTATATTCCACCATCTATTGGAACATATTAACCACATTTTTATGTTGCTCCACCTTTATACCAAAAGTATTTCCCATTTGTGGTGTGTGAAATCTTGGAATATGTTCCATGGAACTATCTCTAGATAATTGACCAAAGTTTATGTAGGTCGTAAATTGTGATTTACCTTCATAAAATCTTGTAGAAGATCATGATCTATCCTTTAATACAAATGTTGTTGCAAGTTCAAAATCCACCTAGACTTATGGTTTTGTTGTTTCTTATGGTTCAAGAAACAATAATTGCTCTTTAGGAATTGTAAATCTTGAATGCTCACATTTGGCCTAGATTTTTGCCCTCTATGTTGCTCATGCTTACGATGGTGGTGATTTTGATATCTTTCTTTGTTTCCATGGTGGTTGTGGTTGGCTCTTGATGAAATGAATAATTGGTGGTGGGGATTATTCTATAGCTCCTTTCATGGTTGTCTTCTTCTTATTGTAGATTGTATGACCCTAGTTTTTTCCACAACATTAGATTGAATTGTAAACCGTTGCGTATAGTTTTTTGTCTCCTCCTTTCTCCTTGTGGTTATGTTTTAAAAGACAAATTGGTTAACTTTATGGGTCTTTTGTTCCTTTGAAGTTTTCCCCTGAACTTCATTGTTGATCAAAATGTTGTTGTGTGTACTATGGTCTAAATGCAAATCTTGGCTAACTACGAATACACATTTAGGAGCCAAAAAACATGTTGAATAATGGTGAAAATTTTGAATTTTTTTACATATGTTTTTTTCTTGACATTTTAAAGTTACGTTAATCATTCCAAGTTGTGTTAAATGATTAACATGAATGTTGAGGAATTCAAATTTAAAATTCATTAAATTAAAATTTGGGTTTTGGTTTTAGTAAAAAGACATTTGAACTTGAATAGGTGATGTGTTAGATTGTGGTTAATTTTACAAAAGACTATTGTAATAACATAATTTTGATGGTAAAAAAATTAGATGATAATAACCTACTACCCACATTCAAAAAACACTCATAATTTAAAAGATATGGAATTTGAAAATTTTAGAAATTCAGAGTATTTTTAAAATTTAAAAATTTTCAAAAGTCTTTTACCACATGTAAGTGGCGTGTAATGTGCATGACATACAAAACAAAGTTGTAGTTTATGATACAATAAACAAAAACCTAAAATAGTTAATATATTTTGGTATGATTCAAAATTATGATAAATTTTCAAGATGAAATGATCTAGCAAAATTTACACACTTTGAAAAATTCATATTTATTTAACAATGATTAACTCAAAAACATGTGATCTATTGGAGCAACTATATGTTTTTTTAATTATAAGTTGCAAAAGGTTTCATTCAAAAATTCTTTCATATGAAAAAATGAAAAAAGACAAAAAAGGACTCACATTCCTTTTGTAAAGTAATACAGTTGGCTCCTTTGCGTGTACTTGCACCTCGTTATGGCTTTTTTAGTTTTTTTCAAGGAATTATTCCTACATCGGAACTTCTATGACAAATGCAAAGTTGCACATGCCTTGGCATCCACCTTATCTTTCCCTTCCGGCATCTTAACCTAAGATTTAATTCATCCATCCAATTCCTTAACCAAATGCATAAACATGATTTCTACCAAATTTACATGTTCTCCCTTATCTACCTTCATAATTGTAATTGTATTTCTATTACAAAAATAATAGATTCTCTTTCTTTGGTAGATTATTCAAATTAGTGCAAAAAATCTAATATCATAAGGTGTCTTCATTTTGACCACACTTCACCACTCATTGTTTACATAAACATATGACTTTGCAATGTTTCTCAACATTTCTTTTACAAACTATGAGGCTTTAACAATAGGTTGATTATGTTTCATGTTAGGTTTTAAGCCAATATTACACCTATATTGTTAGTAACAATGCATATGCATAAGCATGGAACTTTACCTACATGTTTGGAATAACAAAATTGGTGCTTCTATTTACTTTTATTTAATTAATTCCCATTCTTATTGGCATTTTGTGGTTCACAAAAAAGGTTTTGTCTTCCTCATGAGTTTAGTGATGGGGGGCATGATGAACACACAGTTCTCAATGAAGCAACAATGAAACTATGCCATACCATTAAACATTTGTGTCAATTGTGTATTTGTAGGTACATGCATGTTAACTATGGATTGTATGTTCTTGAAATTCAATAGTTTAACTAGCCCTTATAAAGGGGTAAGTAGAAATTCAACAACTTAGTCTTCTAGGAGGGGCAATTCACTAAGTGGTTGCCCCATTAATAAGAGCTAATTTGGGGGGGGGGGCAAATTTGAAAGGTAGGTAGTATTATTGCCCCTAGTACCATTTTCATTTGATTATTATTATTATTATTTTTCTATTCCTATAGGTGGTCATATTCCTTTACCCTTATAAGGTAGTTCTATTATAAAGTAGAACTATCACAATTAGGAGTATTTATTATTATCTCTTTGAAGAATTGTTTTCTAAGTGTGTTTTCAAATAGTTGTAAAACAATTGTACTAATTTAATTGTAATTTTTTTTTTTGTTAACACCCATGACATTACCATAAGGTGGGAAGGTAATTGTCTAGCTCCCTTGTTTGGGCCTATTTTCATTTGGTGACCATGCCGAGGATCTAATTTTCAACATTTGGTTGAAATTTTAAGTTTAAGTTTTGGGTGTTTTTTTGTCTTCACCATGTTGTGAATCTTTTGTTCAAATCCTTGGTTGGGATTTTGTGTTTTAGGATATTTTGCCAAATTTTGTTGTTTATTGTTCATTGTTTGTGGGATTTTCAAAGAAAAATATGTGGTTGTGATTTTTGAGAAAAAAAGAGATCGTGGTGGAATTACAAAAAATGAGAAAGGGGTTTTGTTTTTGGAAGATTTTTTGACCATACCATTGATTTGAATCCATGTTTTTTTGGTTTGTGATTTTGTGGGGTTCATTTGTTTTTAAGCGAAGAAAAATAGAGTTCTTGGTTTTAGGGCTTGATTATATCCTATGGGGTAGTGTAATATAATCATAAATCTAGGGGATTGTTTTTCACTAAACCTTGGGGTAGTAATAGTGAAAGTTTAAATGAAAACCTAGTTTAGGCCACCCACTAAGTTTAGCCTAGGTTAACCTAGGCTAACTAAAGCCTTCCCATGTTATTATAAGTTAATAGGTAACATAACCTAAGGCTATTTAAGTTAAACATAAACTGAACTTAAAGGCTAAACCTAAGCTAAACTTAAAAGTTAAATTTACAAGCTAAACCTATGTTAAACTTAAGTTAAATCTAAAAGTTAAATTTAAAGGTTAAACCTAAAAATTCAACTTAAAAAACTAAACCTACATGTTAAATCTCAAAATTTAAACCTACACATTAAACATAAGTTAAAATTATGTTAAGCCTACAAACTAAACCTAGATGATAAATATGGGTTAAACATAGGTTAAATTTAAAGCCTAAAGTTAAGGGCTAAACTAAGGTTAAACTTATAGGTTAAATTTAAAGGTTAAACTTGAGCATAATTTAAGAAAAACTTAAAGGTTAAACTTAAGCTAAACTTAGTTAAACACATGCTAAATTAAAATTTACCCTAAAGATTAAATTTTAATTAAATATAGTTAAATAAAATTAAACCTAGGTAACTTAAACTAAACTTAGGTTAAACTTAAAGGTTATACCTAAAGGTAAAACTTAGCCTAAATTTAAACTAAACCTAAAGATTAAACCTAGGCTAAACCCAACTAACCCAGGTTAAATTTAATTTAAACTTAAAACCTAAACTATACCTAAAGGTTAAATGTAGGCTAAATGTAAAAGCTCAACCTAAGTTAAACTTAAGTTTAATGTAAAAGTCAAACCTAGTTTAAACTTAAGGTAAACCGAAAGGTTAAAGTTATAATTTAAAGTTATAGACTAAACCTAAACCACACTTAAATGTTAAACCTAAACTAAATTTAAACATTAAATTTAAGTTAAACCTAGGGTAACTAGGGCCAAACCTAAGCAAACCTAGTTTGAATGTATTTCAATATTAGTTCTAAGAAGAAAAGATTTCATGGCCAAGGTAATCAACAATAATCTAAATAATGTGTCATGTCAAAGGAGGTGGCATTTTTCTAGGCATCTTCACATTATTTTATAACAAAGCATAATAATTTCCTTGAATTGTAAAGCTTCCTTTAAAGGGACAATTTTATTAGCAAATTTGCAAGGCAAAAAAATAGGTTAGATTATATCTCATGCAAAAATTTCAATAGAAAATGAAAATGAAATGTTTTGTAATGAATTCCTTACTTTCATTAGGGTATTCAACTTCCTTAGGGGTAGACCTAAATTTACACGTCTTATTTCACTTTTGTATGTTTTTTCTTGATTTTTTGGGTCATGTGAAACACTTTTGCAAATTCCCTTGTGCAACCTTGATATATACTAACGTTGGGCAATCCTCTCCTTTTAAAAAAAAACCATCAGTTCTGGTTCTTCCCCTAACACTTCAAAGAACCGACTTAGTTCTTTAAAAAAAAAAAATTGAATATAAAATAATCGATTAGGGTATCAAATTAAAAATTTAAAAACCAAGCTAATTTTCAAACCAAGCAGTTTTCACAAATGTGATAATAGTTGATTTTCATATTTGGTTTTCACAAACCAAATTTCAAATTTATATTCATTTTTAGAAAAAAAATAGTTAATAAATAATTAGAAATAAAAACAAGCTTGTTTAATGAATGATTAAAATGTTACACCTATAATAACATATATTTTCAAAATCTCATATCTTTCAAATGTTCTTTCAAATTCTTCTAAATCCTCTATCTTTGCATTAATTTCAAGTAGGTCCACTAAATTAAAAAATGATTTGTAACAACTAATCTTACGGTCATTAGGCCAATTTTTGTTCACAAAAGTTTATTTATTTAAATTATTTGATTATAAACAACATCTCCTAATATTAATAAGTATCCCTACCAAGAAAAAATCTTTTCAATTTCGATTTGTGAACTAATAATGCTTAAGATTTGATGGGCTAGGAATCCAATTGCAGGAAACATTGATTCATGTTTCTCCCAACATTGAAAAGGACATTTGATATGTTTTGCATCCACTTGAAGCATCTTGAGAATTAGTAGTCCCTATTGACAAACTCCTTTGTTAGTTCATTTGTACTTGTTGTCATTTTAAAAATGTTTAAACTATAATATTGATCAACACCTTAGTCGACATTGACATTTTTAGACAAGGGATGCAAATGATTGTAACATTTCAACAACATGGGATACAAGGTTTTTCTATCATATTCTACAATATTGACCTTGCTTAATTGAATGAAGACACTAAACATAAGTTTTTAAACCTAGGATTTAACATCAAAGACAACATGATGTTATGAGCTTTATTTTTTTCCTTTTTTTTCAAGAAAAAAATCTAAACCACGACAAATCTCTTTTTTGATGTTAGAAGACAAAAAATCTAACTTAAGAGCAACAATAGACTCATTTTCCATAACATTATCAAAAGAAATTGAAATTCTAGATTCTTTTATCAATTTCAAACAAATGGAAATGGTAAAATTTAAAGAATCACTTAACAGCCAAGAACCTTTAAATTGATTAAAAACACACGTACACACAATAGGGGAAAAGACATCAACAATGATTTGAGAGATATGCCATGTCAAAGGAGGAGGCATTCGTGCAATCATCAAAACAACAATTTGTTTGTTATAATAGAGGATAATTACTTTATGAAAATGTAATGCTTCTTGAAAAAGGATAATTTTGTTTGCAAATTTGTAAAAGAAAAATGAATTTGTTAGAGCTTCCCACTAATGGAAACTAATTATAAAAAATTAAAACATAGATATTTGTCACTGCAACAATACATTAGATAAAAAGGTTGCCTTGTTTTCATTAGTGCATTTAATTTCCTTAGGGCTAAACCACATTCAACACATGTTCTGGTTCATTCTTGTCAACCTTTCCCTAATTTTTTTGGCCAAGTTATACATTTATGCAATTCTCTTTATGTAGTTTTAGTATAAACACATGTCAAGTCTTTACAAACTTTTTCATTTGTTGTAGCATATTGACAAGCCTTGGAAAATGCATGTGCAAAGCAAATGCTTTGATAAATTTCCTCCAAACCCAAAATGTCACAACTTATAATTATTTTTAATGTAGAAGTCATAGTGTTCAAGTTAAACTCCTCATTTTTCACATGAACAATAATTTTTCTCTCAAATTATACTTTTATAGTAACTCAATCAAGTTTTTGGCCAAAGTTTTTTCCAAATGTAACATGTTTTGGCTACCAGTCAGTTCCTGAAAAACTAATCACAAAGGCAAATATGTCATGTCATGCATTCCTTTTGACATCCAAAGATTAAAACTTGATGTTGCAAAATCACATTATGCAAAAGCTAGTATTACATACAATTATTTGTTTTTTCCACTAATTTAAAGAACATTTCTTGTGAAAACTATCTTTTAGAAGGAAAGACCAATCTTGGACACAAATGCAAACATAAGCATTTCATCCAATGACTTTCAACAAATTGCATGGGCAAATGATTTTTAATAATCAACAAGCCCATATTTTCAAGAAACATTTTTTGTTGCATATGATCCTTTTGGAAAGGTTATTTGGTAGCAAAAAATTGACAATTGCACTATTATATGTATTTGATTTAATTTTTTTTGTAGGTTGTTTCCTCACTTCTCATTTCAATTGATTGTTTACTTCCTCCTCAAACATTTTTGCAATAATATAATGGTTTGCATTCACATGTTTTTTCAATGTTGTTATTCCATTTATTGTATTATATATCATTAGATGTTTCCTTGCTTGAATTTTAAGGTTATAAACCAAAACTTGATTTTGTAACAAGTAATGCATCTCATGGTTTGTGGGCATTTCACATCAACATCGTCATTATCATTAACACAAAAAAAACCCAACATAAAATATTTCTACCATGTGACTTCCACAATGTTATTTGGGCATGCAACTTTTTAATATATTTTTTCATTTTCTAGATTTTGACTAATTTCAATTTGAAGACTAAAGTTTATTTCATATTTTTCTTCCATTATGTCATTCATAAACATTTCACACATATTTCCACTTATCATATTTTCATTTTAAAAAGTTTAAACCATTTGTAATTTTCACAAGAGAATACACCTTTGAAATGAAGAAAAAAATTCAAACAAATGTATGATAAACCGAAAGACCAAATACATGACTTGGAAAATAAGCTAAAATGCAAACATCTACAAAAATAATTACAAATTATTCAACATTTTACTCAATTTTGATTGGAAGCATATGCAAATGTTAAATTTCTTTTGCACTTCTTTTTTGATCATAGAGGAGTTCCACCACCTCCACGAGGCATTAGTAGGGGGTAGTACTGCACCATGGCATAAACAACACAATGAACTAACAACACCAACAACGTGACAAACTATTAATAACACTAGAGGGGTGGTAAATGGCAATGGTGGGTACTTGGTAGTGACAAAAACGTAAAGCAATGTGAAAGACCATTGGCTTGCCCTTCAATGGCAATGGGGGTAATATTTTTAAAAACATGGGAATATAACAATTTATCATTAACATGCAAAAGAACAATAGGGGGGCTCATGTGGGTACTTGAAAACCAGTAGCACCATCACCAACATGACAAATCAACAACACCAACAACAAATAATAGCACTAGTGACAAACAACAACATTGGTGACAAATAGTAGCACTGATGACAAACCAACATGAACACTAGCAAACTAACAACATTAATGAACCGTAACACTAACAATAAATTAACAGCACTTGCAAACCATCAACACTAGAAACGAACAACAACACCAACAAATTAATAACATTAGTGACAAACTAGTAGCACAAAAAACTAGTAATGCCAACGACATACTAATAATGTGAACCAACAAAGGAACAACAAAAAAAATTAAAACAAGGAGCAAACAAAAGCAATGCAAATGAACTAAACAAGGAACAATGCAAAGGAACTAAATAAAGAACATAACAAAGAGCAAACATGAGCAATGTGAATAGAAAAACAAGGAGTAATATTAAGACTAAATTTGATTAAAAATGCAAAACCCTTGTGGGGTTTTTATACAATGGGCATTGCTGTTTAACTTAAATCCTAAACCCTAACCTAATCAACCTATTAACTATTAACCCTAATCTAACATGAAAACGAGGTTTTGGTTTTTTCATAAGACCAACTTGGTTTTTCAAAAAAAATTCTAATGGTACTTGGTTCTCACTCAAGTGAAAATTGTTGATTCGATTTTTATACCGATATCACTTTTGGTGATACTAGTTGGTTCTCCATGTGAGAATCAATCTAGGAATTGAAGGTTTTAGTAAGAACCACCCAACACTAATGTATACATCCTTTAAACCTTTGCAAACTTTTTGATTTGTTGTAACATATTGACATGATTTTAAAAATGCATGCCCAAAACAAGTTCCTTAGGGTGCAAATGAGATAACACAATCCACACTTGCTTGCTTAGGGGATTTTTTTGGGGGATATATTTTTAATAATATTCTCACAAAAGTTTTCAATTTTTTTTAAAATCTTAATTTAAAAAAATACTATTAAATCAAGGTTTATATATAAGATTTCAAAAAACAAAATCATTTTCAAAAGTTTAAAACCCCATTTACAAGTCATTTTTGTGTTTAAAAACAATCATTATAGTGTTTAATGAATGCTTTTGAATTTTTTTTATTCATTGGATATTTAAAAAATTAATTCACATGTTTTAATGATATATTAGGAACCTTACAATATAAAAACATCTTATACTTGCAACATCAAATTAAACTATCACTTCTAAATGTGAAAAATTAAACAAACATTACACTTCGTGTGGCTCTTGTTTGTGTGACTACACCCAATGATGGTGAAGAACATTCTTGAAAACACAAAACATTCATGAATAAATAAACATTCTCAAAATGAAAAAGAAGAAGTCGTGAGGCTTTTTATTTGGTGGGTACCGTGAAGAGAAATTGCACAAAGCTTTATGCTTTAACTTAATTTCTAACCTATGTTAACAACACCTTAATATAAACTAATGGCCTCCTAATCCCTACATTGCTTGAGAACTAGATTTGAATTCTTTGAGAAAACCCATTCAGTTTTCATGATTTAA
>Ga0116231_10014063_pt1 | contig 10927 bp, 9 predicted proteins | sample S1TSphgellanicum_2_FD_89695 | JGI IMG/M metagenome (GOLD analysis project Ga0116231, IMG submission 89695) | Host-associated microbial communities from peat moss isolated from Minnesota, USA - S1T2_Fd - Sphagnum magellanicum MG | ecosystem: Host-associated > Plants > Peat moss > Unclassified...
ACAACAACCCTCTCATATTTATATACATTTTTGTCCGAAAGTTGCCGCTCTTGCTGGCTTGTTTACCCCCCCCCCCCCTCCCCCCACCCCCATGTAGTAGGCTAAGTAGTATTCAGTTTCCTGGCCAGCTTGGTCTACAATGTTAGAGAACTACAGTCTGTTAAGATCTTGTAAATAGTTCAACTGTTCCAAATTAGTACTGTTCTTTTTTCGAAGTCTCATATTGTGACTAGAAATCATTCAGCGTGTTTGTATGTGCTGGAAAGAACAGGCTGTGTGAAATTTTCAAAGTCCTCAACTCTTCTTAATAAGTTATGAACTAGGTAATATTGCAGACAAAGAGTGTAATATTATCATCATCATCATTCGCTCTGTCTGTGTTGACTCTCTCTAGGGACCCAGGCTGACAACGTTTGGGTTAGTGCTGCAGGAGCAGTACTACTCTACTTGAGAGAGAGACTCTACTTGAGAGAGAGACAGACCTGGTTAATAAAATTTTTGTTGTTTTTGAGCCGGTATAACTTGCATGTACCTACTTTTGATTCCTTCTTCTTTTAAATGTTTGTTGAGTGCTGCAGGAGCAATACTACTCTACTTGAGAGAGAGACAGACCTGGTTAATAAAATTCTTGTTGCTTTTGCCACTATAACTTGCATGTACCCACTTCTTTTCATTCTTTCTTTTTTTAAATGTTTGTTGACCCAACGTGAATGAATTTATTTCCCCAATATTGTGACCAACACCTCATTGATCAGTTACTCCTTTTAGCAATTGAAGTATCTAGATGTTTACACAAATAAGCTAATGTGCTTTTACACAATTGTGCTAATGCCATTTGGAGATTGAAAGGGTTTAAAGGCCTTCATATTTATGTCTTGGTTACTTTTTTTCATCAAATTTTTTCAATCACATTGCAAAGGATGCAAGGTGGAAACACACTAAGGTGGCTCAATTTTGATGGATTAAAATCCCTTTTCAAAGTCCTTTTTTGAGTGTAGTTGAAAAATGGCTTAAAATATGAATATTTAAATGATATTGATAGTAACATTTTTTTTCCATTTTCAATTTCAAATCATGATGTTATAAGACATATAAAAAAATCATAAAATATTGTTTTAATAATATTTTTTAAATGTTTAAAATGACTTTTTAAATATTTATAATTTTTGGGATTATGGAAAGTTCATAACATAATAAATTAAAATCACATTCCATTCATTCAATGCATATTTAATTTCTTAAACATAATTCATCCAATGTCCAAAAGTTTCAAACACATAAGACTATTGCATTGTAAGATAAATGTCCATATCCATGAATTTTGCAAGGTGTTACAAAATTTGTAACCAATATTCAAAAGTCAAATACTCATTAAATATTTAGGATTTTGATGTGTTTTTTTGCATTTTAAAAATGCCAACTCTATTAACATTGGGTGGTTGCATATTACAATGGATCGTTATGGAAGTCATAATGGTATTTTTTTTGGATTTGAGAAATGTTCTTACGTGTAATTCTTAAATCTTGTTAAATATAAGAAAAAGGGACTCACTTATGTGAAGTTTATACATGAAGTTTATAAACATATAAAAAACACATCAAAATCATGAATGTTCAATTAGTAATCGACTTTATAATCTTGGGAAAGCAAAGTGTCATGAATCATAAAATCTTGGATATGGATTTTTATTTCACAATGTGATTATGCAATGTATGTGAAATGTTGGGATATAAATATTTGAAGTTTAAGACATTAAAGGTTCATTTAGTGAATGAAACATTGTCTTAATTTTTATGTTCCATAACATTAAATATGCAACCTTTAAAATATTTTGCAAAGTCCATAAAAGCACTAAAAATGTTGTTTTTCTTGATTTTGTTTTTTAAAAGACCTTTTAAATGGTTTTTAACATGATGGCCCCAAAAAGAAATTGGAAAATTTGAATTTTTGGAATGAAAGTTACATGGTCAATTTTAAGCCAATTTCAAATACATTAGGAATGGACTTTCAAAAGGGATTTTGATTTGCTAGTTTTGTTCCACTTTAATACACTTTCACCCCATTACATATGTGTGTCCCTTTTTTGATATCCAATGAAAATATTAACATTTGATATTTACGTTTTAAAGAGATGTAGGAAAAATTACAAGTGTGACACCTAAAAGGGATTGTGAAATGTGTTTTCACCTTGCAAGCTTCCATCTTAAATCATGCAATATCCATAGCCCTAGCTATTTTCTAATTTTCACCTTTTTATGACACACCTCCCATCACCACGGTCAACTTATTACCGGTGGTCGATTTTTGACATGGAGAGATTTTGGGCTTAATTTGAGTTTACTTGATGCCCTGTAAATTCTCCCCTTTCTTTTTAAAAATTTCTTTGTACATTTTCCAAATCTGCAGTGTGTTTATGAATAAAATTTTGCATGGTTGCATCAACATTAAGCTTAAAAAAAGCCTTTCCTACTATTGTAAATGCACATCACAAGATAATTGTGGCTTATATTTTCTAAAAAGCCACATACACCTTTTGTTTATAAAATGAATGTAATGTTGAATGAAGAGGTCCTTAGAACTTTTCATCGACCATGCCATGTTAACACATTGATGAAAGAAATCATCAACTTGCTAGTGTAAACATCCAAATATCTCTACTACAAGAGGAATAAAATTATCTTTAAGGTGTTGGTCATGATATAAAAGAAAATTTGCTTGAGCTATAATTTTTGTGTTCATTCCCTAGGTTTTAGAAGCAACTCACCAAAAAATAATTGCACAAATCAACTAAAAGTTAATAGACTAGTAACACTGAAGGACTTAGTTATATTCCTAAGGATACACCTTACATCAACATAAAAAAATATTAGGAATACTTGGGACAAATCATCAAACGAATCTTTTCGGTCAAATAAATTTTGAAGGTGTTTGAATACCATGCTTAAAGGCCCATTGACTAAAAGGTGAGCTGAATAGATGACCGTTAAAATGAATGTGTATAAAAAGAAATCCAAATTTGCTTTTAGTTAGAATTCCATTGAGGAATCTAATCATGGTAAGGATGAATTTGGAGGATAAAGAGCCTACAAAGATGTCATGGTTTTTCAAAGAGGTCGAAGCTAAGGAAAGGGGGGGCGATAACATTTGTAGCACGAGCATATTCCTTTGTTTGCCCTAGGGTTATTTTCTTATGAAGATGATGGGGCTTTGAATGGGAGGAGAAGGATGGGGCTTTTCAAGGGTGGGCACCATATAAATAGGGGGTGATTAAAGGTAAGACAATTAGGTAAATGCACAATATGGTGGCTCATTTTTAAAAATTCTTGTAGTCCACATAAGTCCACATTCTAATGTTAACTTGTTATTTTCTATGGTGCCATTGGTTAAATGGTAATAAAGTCCATGTATTAAAAATAATAAAATCCATATTAATAGGAACCCAAGTAGAAATTCCAAATATATGCACCTTTGAAAAAAAAAATTGAAAATGAATTAAAAACAACAATGTTATGGACTTATGAAAATATAAGTTAATTTAGAGCATTCAAAAGTTCATAGGTAGAATTCAGTTATGATTTTTAAAGAAAAATTTCACAAAAAAATGTATTATTTCATTTTAATTCATATGTTAGGTCACTATAGATAATTTTGAATAAAATTTAAAATGAACCTTTCAATTTTTTATCATTTTACTCAATTGTCCAGTCCATAATTTTGAACTTTGAAAGTCCATTTTTACTAGCATATGAACTATTTATCAATAAACAACTACACAAATATTTTCATAATAAAGTTGTTAGTTTATATTCAATTATTAAATAATAAATCTAAAAATATACTATTCACCATATGCCTTTGAACAAGGGGTACCAAGTAAAAAACACCATTGTGACATAAAAAGTGAGCCACCATACTTTGCATTCACCCAACTACTATGGCCTGTGTGTGCAACAAATGTTTAATTTGAAACTCTTTCCAATCCCAAAACAAAACTTACATTATTGAGTCTTAATTTCCATATGCCTACCCAAGTTTCCCCCTTTAAGTAGGCAAGAAAAAACACCATTAAAAAAAAAGTTAAAAAAAATGCCATGTAACAGCATTAGTCAAATCTCACATTATTCAATTTAAATGTTTTTTGAAAGCTAGTTGTACCTCTTGCTTTAAAACAATTGCAATGCATGAATACAATCAAGGCCTAAAGAACCCCAATGACAATGTTCAAAGGGGATCTAAATTCGATATCCACACCCAAGTTATTGTTGATTGAAAGTACATTCAAAGCCATGCCAAATGTTTTAAACTTATTTACAATGAAATGGACATGGAGAGAAAATGTCATAAATGTTCCCATGAGAAAATGAACATTTATTAGTTTCCATCTTCTTACATTATCATCCTAGGGCTTTTGTTTGTTACCATCATGTTTCTTCATTGACATTTGACTTCATATGAGGTTTTAAATGATGTACATACTTCCATTTGAACACTTGCAAATTTTCAATTACTATCGCCACTTTTTACAAATATTAACTTTTACTTATGTGCTAACCATTTACATGTTTATCTTCACTTAATAACCACCTACCACTTACCTATAAGCCTTATAAACATGACTAATCCTTTACATGATATGTTAATAATCACCTATTATCCTACCTACCCACCTACAAAATTTATCCATAAGATTTATCCTCCACAAAACTTATTGGAATCTGAATCTGGGGTGTCGTGGGGCTCTATATATCACCATCACGGACTTACTGTTGAGCTTGGAGCTCAAACTGTTGGAGACCATACTGCGATGGCATCCTTTGCTACCTTCGCTGCCTTTATGTAATCGAAGCTTCCATCACTACTGCTGAGTAACTGAACGCGTTCCTCCTGATGGAGGCGCAATAGACTCCTTCCTCGATCACTCATTTGGGGAGCTGCTGGATCCGCAGCTACTAATGAAGATGATCCGGTCGATGATTTCAGTAAGGAAAGATAGTACTTTTCATCCTTTTTCACATCCCGCTCGTAACGAACGAAATCCATCTCCTGCAGACGACCGGAAAAATCGCTGTTTATGTCGGAACCCGTTTCCTTGTCGTGTTGCTTGAGAATCTCGATCAATGCTAGAAACACCCATGATGATCAATCAATCAATCACACAGCATTAGTTCAAGTGATATTAATGTTCTTAATGAAACCGGGACTTCTTCTTCACTCTAGAGTCTAGACTTCTTCATTGTACGTGACATGGGAAAAAAGAAACCATGATTCATGCAGCAAGATGATCATGATGCTACCTAGCTCTCGACATGCAGGAGAGCGTAAGACGTGATCTGGACCAGCAGCTGCTAATTACCTGTGCGATTGAGAATACAGTAACTCGCTAGAAGATCTATCTTTGCAGCAGTGGTTTCCATGCATTGCCTGATCTTCTCCGGTCCGATCTCGGGGTCGATCCCCAACTCGCAGTCTTCGGAATGAAGCCTGTTCTGACGGGATTCTTCTTGGCTCCTCCAGGCATCCAACTCCTGTGCAGCATGATGTATAAGAAAAGGATTTCGCTAATATGTCAGGTCAGCTGATAAATTTCGCAAATGCAATTGTTGATCTAAAAAATATTTCACGAAGTTGTAGAACAGCTGCATGCAGGAGTCCAAGAAAAGAGCCACGAAGAAGAAGAGCAATTGTAAAGAGGTTGCTGGAAAGCTCAGCTACTCACCTTCATTATTCTCCCAATGTACTGTCGGTGCAAAAGATTGAAAAAATCGTTGATCTTCTTCAGTTCCTTAGTAAGCAAGCTTTTAAACCCGAAGGTCTGAAGCTGAAGGTCCAGCCGCTTCGGCCGGCCCTGCTCCGGTCCGCCCTGCTCCGGTCGACCACAGTAGGAACAAGGTCTGTAAGGAGCCGGTAGCCCGCGGAAGGAGCAGAGCACAGCTGCTGCCTCGAGGCTACCAAATGGGCTACACGCCTCCTCGATTTTCCGCTTAACTGAGCATTGGCATGCGCCATTGGAGTAAAGAGAAATGTGTTGTTTGAGAAGATTATACTCCAGGGACCTGTCCCGATACTCGTAAGGCATCGCGTTAAGAGCCTCTCTCAACGCCATGTCCATTATGCACGATGTGTGCTGGAGACGGTGATCCAGTTTATTAAAGACGGAGTTGAAGATGGTCTGGCCGCCTGCAGCGAAATACAAACGAAAAATCAGTTCAACCGAAACAACACTACTAGGGGTTGCGACTTCTTTCTTCAACACGCACCCACCTCCATAAAGCTGGAACGCCGCATAACCAATCCTCACTATGACAACCGACCAGATCAGAAAAATATTGCAAACCTTTAGAAACCAGCAATATCATGGCTGGAGCAGTAGGGAAAATGACCCTCAATGAGGATCCATGGGACTGCCCTCATGAGGACTCACTAGTAAGGCAGATGTGCGCCAGAATTAGACTGGCGTAATTTCGATCCTCGTGCACGACCTTGACAGCAAGTATAATGGAAGAGAGAAAGAGAGCCCCGCCTCCGCGAGGATAATAAACAACGAACTTTGGAACTGGAAGACGAGAGTCGATAACTCTTGTGTGATCCCCAAGCTGTCGTTCAAAGAGAGATGATGATCAGCAATCAGAGAGCAGCAGCAATTCTTGAGATATCTCTGCAAGATATCTGCAATATATTGTAAATCGCACGAGACCATAATCATAAGGGGTCTAGTGTTACCTACTTCTTACCTATCTACCAATATAAGAGACCAATTTCTTACAGAATTGGTTACCAAGGTGAAATCAAATATTTACTCAGTTGAGGTTCAACTACAATTGAGTAATAATGGGCATAGTGCATTGATGGGTGGTGGTTCATTTTGGCTGCATCCACAGACCCTGGCAATTTGCATCAATATTTTTTGGACGTTTCCTTCCCAGAAATCTAACTACTGTGTAAACAGATGAGAATCGCATAGCATGGCGCTCTCACCGCGTAGCATGCTCTCAAAATGTAGTTATAGTAGTCGAAGGAAACAACCGCGTAGCATGCTCTCAAAATGTAGTTGTAGTAGTAGAAGGAAACAAATGTAGTTGTAGTAGTTGTAGTCGAAGGAAACAGGCTAAAGTTTTTTTTGAAAAAAGAGAAAACTTTTGCATGTTTGACTTTTTAAGCCTGAAAAGCACTTATAGTTGTTCAGAACAACTACATAGCATAGTTGTTCAGAACAACTACATAGCATAGTTGTTCAGAACAACTACATAGCAGCGTTCTGCCGGGTGATCTGGTGCAAAATATCTGGGCCTTTTCCTAGTTCTCTTCAAGTACATCAGTCCAAGTTAGCGCACACTCCAATCTATCCAAGTTAGCGCACACTCCAATCTAGTCCGTCTGTGACAGGGCGTTCTCCACACAGACAGACTAAGTCCCCACAGTGGAATTGTTTGCTATGGCGGCAATTCCAGTGTTGTTTTCTATGGCAGAACCGGCCCGGCCTCTGAATATACCAGATAGTTTAGATATAAACGAGGCCGCACCAAGCAAACCAAGGGAACAGCTTGCCTCCCTTCGCTGCCACCGCTCTTGCCATCGCGCACCAAGCTTTCCATGACGTTTGGACTTGCGGTGCAAAAAGTTCTTGAATATTGAATGATTTCTTCATGGAAAATTAAATTGAATTTTAACTTTTTTTTTTTGGAATGTGTCTTTGGTGTTGATGGAAAGATCTTGATGAGTAGGATTTAATGGAATTTATTTGGTAAGATTTGGATTCAGAAACGTGGGAGATATTGATTTTTAAAGTGATTTCTGGTGATGAAAATTCCAAATAAATTCCAAAAAATGAGGTTTTGGAAGGAAAAATCAGTTGAGGACACAGTAACACTCGGGCCAACGGCACGGGCCACACTAGTTGAACTAACTTACTTACCCTTACCCTAAGGTCAGTTCCGCCATTAAATAATCCTCAAAATAATGAAATGAAATTTTGTGAAAATATGAAGTTAGACATGTTGAAAATCATCATAATTATCATAGGCTACTTTCTGAATAATTTCACAACTCATATCACAATATCATAGTAGATGATGGAAAAATATATAATTTCAAAATTAAAAAACGAATTTATTTTTTGAAAAAAATAATTATTTGTTTTGTCAATGTGGAAACTGACCCTAGGCCATGATAGTTGACACATCATTATTTGTCTTGCATGAAATAGATAGAGACATATTGAGATTTCAATTTTTTTGCTTTGCAGATAAGGAAGATATAACCTCCGAACTAGTTATTGATCTTTTTAAAATGTGTGATGAAACACTGCCAATCATAAACAAGGAGTGTGTCACACTGTGGTCTTGCCATTTACATTAAAAAGTATTTTACTCAAATATTTCACCATGCAAAAATATGATTTTCAAAAAATCCTTAAAAACCAAAAACCTTCAAGATATCATAACTTTTTACCTAATCTCAAGTTTCAACACAACCCAAATATCATCTTTCAAAAATCCTCGTATAAAAATAGACCTATTACCTAAGGGCCAAAATCCCTTAAGCTACTATATTCTATAATGAATCTATTGTATTAGTAAGCAAAGCCTATAAACCAAAACACTCAAAAAAAAAAGGGGGAGAAATACAAGGAACAAAATGGAAGGAACCACGTTCAAGAAGACAAATGAACCACCTAAGAGGGCAAACCATAAGGGGAACATCAAGTTCATGAACCCCTTCCTATAGCGAAAAGCATATCAAATAAGGAAAGTGGAAGACCTTGTAAAAGGATGCTTAGCCTAAAAGAACTCTCATCTATTACAATAGCATGTTTCAAAATAGAGATCGCCTACACACTCTACAACACCACTAACACCCTTTGCCTATAAAATGCACCCAAAACTAAGGTTTCAAAAAAAAAACTATAGATCACCTATCCATTTGGCACATATCATTTGAAAAAATGAAAGACCTTTGAAGGTCGAGTGTTGAATTTTCAAATTAAATAACATACTTGGATTATGAAAATTTCATCCAAGTAAATTATCAATCCTAAGACCTTAAACAATGTGTTTATGATTAAATAATAATAATAATAATAATCAACCTTTATAACCTTGTGTAGGCAATATATTAACCACTGATTTTCAAGGTGGGTATTTAAGAACTGAAGCTTATGCATAACTGATGATTACTACTCAAAATATAACTAAGTAAATTGATAAATGATGAATTTATTTATTTTTTAAAATGATGTAATGAGCTACTAGTGCTACAAATGTAGGCTCTTCCACATTGATTGACAAGAAAAACCTTGTATATAAAAATCAAAGATGGGAACCCATCCATCAAAAGTACAAGGCAAATGAGAACACAAGAAAACACAACCCAAAGAAAAAATGACTTCTCTTAAAAAACATGTGGATGTAAATCATTCTTTTATTGCACAAATGTTTGAAGAAGAAATGAATAGTTTATTGAGAAAGATTAAAGAAAGACAATCATCAAAGAAAAGAACAAATCCATTTAGAGGGTTAATTTTAAAAAATCTTTATGTCAATGATATGTTTTAAAAAAAGGATGTCACAGTAAGAATTTTTAGAGGACCTTGGTCTGTTAATTATCAAGAACAATTTACCTATCCAATTTGTGGAGAGTATGTGGTTCAAATGTTTAATTTTTCATCTCTGTCGAAATTCAAACTTCCCTTCCAAAAGGCAGTTTTCACAAGACATATTGTCAAGGTTAGTGGAGAAAACAAATGGGTTATATATTCTTCTTGCGTTGGCAAAATGTTATTTTACAATAACAAACTTCGACCTTTGGATGTTTAAAGGAGTTTATGATGTGTTTGCATGGTGATAAATGTTTTAAGTAATGATTGGTAGCCCAAACATGTGACTATTGATTTATTTGAAACAACAAAAACAATATGGCAAACCTTGGTCAAAAGTTTAACAAAATTGTTGGACAAATATGGTTTAAGGAGAAAAATTATTGTTTATATCAAAGATGAAGGTGCATTGAAGTCTATTGTAAACTGTGAGTATCTTGGGATAGAAGAGAGCTTCTAAGGTACTTATTTTGGACATGCATTTTCAAAAACATGTTAATATGACACTACAAAGGAAAAACTCTATAGTATCAAGCATAATCAAGGTAGCTTGCCATATATTTGGCAGTAGGTGCCTTTTTCAACAACCTTCGTTTTCATGGGGAACTGTACATGCTCTTTATATTTTCCAAAAGCACTCTAATTGAGCAAAGTTTGCAAACTGTCTTTTCTTGAGCTCACAAATTGGAAGCCAACGGTGAGAACTTCTTTCACAAGCATCAAGGGAGTGTTTGCTTCTTCCCCAAGCATTAATGATATATCCCTATAATCTATATATAAAAGAATCGGTGTGTGTCCATCCGTCCGTCCGATATCCTATTGGCTGGAAAACTCAGGGTAATGGGTATCACTCAGTGTCAGGAAAAATCACTCAGTGTCTGGTTTGTTTGTGAGGAAAACAGGGTCCCTCAGTGCAATGGGTATCACTCTTGGGTGGGTTGTGAGAACTTTCGGTGAGAGGAAAAGTCACTCAGGGTATCGGTATCACTCAGTGTAATGGGTATCCTCTTGGGTGTGTCCGGGTTTAGGGTTTTCCTTTTTCCGGGAGATTTTCCTTTTTTTCTTTCGTTTGTTTTCTTTCTACCTCCTGGTAAAACTTTTCCCCTGATCATTTTGCTTGCAAAATGGGTTTACCAACTATAATCAATATGAAAACACATGTTGAAGGAGTAGAAGGTCCAACCTCACTATAAACTGCACAGAAAAATTCAAATTTGCAAAATTTGCAAAATTCAGAACTTGCATATAGACCTTAAGTGCAGTAAAATAAGCACCTATTTAAATGTAGCACTGATATTGATATCATATGTACACAATCTATCATTATTGCCAAA
>Ga0116231_10014064_pt1 | contig 10924 bp, 8 predicted proteins | sample S1TSphgellanicum_2_FD_89695 | JGI IMG/M metagenome (GOLD analysis project Ga0116231, IMG submission 89695) | Host-associated microbial communities from peat moss isolated from Minnesota, USA - S1T2_Fd - Sphagnum magellanicum MG | ecosystem: Host-associated > Plants > Peat moss > Unclassified...
AAATTCTGAAAGGGTTCCAAGAACATATGGTAAGAATTGTGTTCAAGGTAATCAATATAATAAACCAAAATTAGATGCCCAAAAGAAAATATATTTAATAATTAGTCACCATTATTTGAACAAATCCATTGTAATCACATGCATTGCAAAATATGAAAATACATACAAAGGCCCTTTATAGCTTGTTCTGAGATTTTGAATCTGGCCTCAAAAGCACCTGATGTGGTGGGGCTGGGATCCTACATCGCAAAAATGGTCATTTTTTTTCCTCTCTCAAATGTGTACTAACTGCTAACCAGCTCTGGGCAAGTATATATGGCTTATCATATGCCAATATGGTAATTGCATATAAATCTCCAAACAAATTCAGTACCAAAATGAATTCAGTATTAGACAAATTGTCAACTTCACATGTCACTATGAATGTGTATAATCAATTTTTTAATTTTTAGTTAATGATGTGAATTTAAGTATGAAGGAGACCAACAAAATATTGAACATGAATATTGATATTATGTGAGAATTTTATTATATTTTAGAATCAACTCCATTTTAACTTCCAAGTCAAAATTATAACAAGTAATCATTTCAAACTAAAGAAAATATAGATTAATACTGTTGCAATTAACCACACTTGATTCACACAAAACAGGTTGTCAAGTATGTCTTCTAGCAATAGCATGTTTGGAATGAAATTTGATTATAGGATATAGTGTAACTATTATTAGTTTGAAAACCATAAACTCCAAACTTCACTATGTAGTTTCAACATTAACCAATTTATGGGGAGAACTACCTAACAATTAGTTACATGCTAGCCAACAAACCCTTGGCCCAAAAAACTGATACAAGTTTTGAAATTTAGGCTATAAAACTGACCACAAAACATGATAACAACGAAAGATAACAAGGAAATCACTGAGACAAAAATTTCATTAACAACTATTTTGCCTGGCAAAATTTCAAGAGATAGGAAATTTCTTAAAACTAAAATTGTTGTCCAGGAATTTGACCTTTAAAAAAATGGGAAATTTGGATTCTAAGTGCATCCTTTGCCCATGTGGTTCACCCAATACATTTTGCATATTTATAATTATGTTCATTATTTTTGTTGTTTTAACTTCTGCAGGTCCACAAAGGAGACAACAAATTGCAGGACTTTTGGGGCTGGGAGAAGGATTTAGATATTTTTAACATGGTTTTTTTTCAGGTTTAAAATTTGGAGATGTTATATTCTAAGATTCAATAACCAGCTTATGATTTACTATAGGCATACAATTTATAATTGAATTTATAATTATTATTTTTTAAACGCACTTAATCAATTCAATGAAATCATGAATTATTTCTTTCAAATTCCTCAAGTAGGTGCATTGGTGAGGATCCCCATCATTAATTAACATTAAATAGCAATGGTTGGAGGTGGGTTGTATATATATATTCAAAATCCCACTTTTTATTGATTACCTCCATGAATGTAATATATAAATGTGGCAACCTTCTCTCAAAATATGACAAATTTTGTAATTTTTTTCCCCAAAAAGCCCTTTGTAACATTCACACGTGTTTTTTTTTTATCATTATAGTGCAAGAATTTGTCAAAAAGACAAACACTGAATGGAATGAGTTTTGAACTGAAAGTGCTTTATATATGGTAAGGATTAACTGATAAAAAAATTGAAGCTTCAAAAAAAATAGTGTTCCAAATAGGTGACAACCAAAACATGTACCCCTCTACCTGATGATTCTAAAAGTTGCTGGTTCATAGCTGGTTTATAGAAAAATTCTACTGGACAATAGAGATATCTGCAAATTCACCTAGTCTTCACCCTGTCTTTGGGCCTCCTTTCACCCCCTACCCCATCTTTTACTGGTATCCGTAATGTAAGGAAATTTTATTAAATCTCAGTATGAAATGATGAAACTCTGTACAAAACGCTGAATCCCAGCATGTAATGCACAAGGTTCGAGAGGAATTATAGTAGCTGTATAGGTAGGAGCAGTGAAAATTTATGTAACAGCAGTGGAGGCACTCAGGAGAAAAAGAAAGACAGGATGAAACTCAGGAACCCTTTTCTCAGTTTCACCCCCCCCTTGAATGCTAATGTACTTTTTTGCAGGGTTTTAAAAGCTTTCACCCTGTGTATGACCAAACTCAAGGTACCGGTGCCGTCTTTTCCCTATTGAAAGTAATCCCCACATCTGCAATGTGCATAGCAGTTCCTCTATATATAATATTAGTTCTTGAACTCTCATACTCACCTAGTGCAAGTATTGATCTCCCAGTTTCATACCTAATCAACCTGATCTTATCTTTTATATGATTGCCTATACCATGTTACATACCACCCAACAGACTATATACACTTGCTGAACATTGATAATAAGCACTAACACTTTCAGTTAGGTTTTAAGTGAGGTTTTCATGGAGTCAGATTTCCAATCACACATGGAAGGTTGGAATCAGGATAGGACGTGGGACCCAAAAGAGACTATCGGTATAGTCTCTTTAAAATGCTCCCAGGGCTTAAATGGTTAAGAGATGTTAAAGAACACAAACAAGTTTCACATTATGGTTACAATGCATTCATGATCAACAAGTTGGTCAAATATGTGTACTTGTGATGAATGTTCTTAACATGATCCCTAATATAAATGCCAAATGATTGTTTGGTTTATAAGATATAAAAATTGCACATTTTGACCAGACACACTATGATCATAAAGTTCTCTCAATTGCATTTGGGCCAAATTATTTGCAATTTGTCTTTGATTTAATGGCAATACATTTCAATTGGTGTAAAGGTGTAGGATTACAAAACAATGCAATACCCACATGTCCAAAACTTAAGAATGTGTCCAAGACTATTAGCACTTAATAATGTTTCACATTGTGTTCACTGTCACATATGGCAACCACATTGTGAAGGACACGATTTGTTTGTGAATCTCTCGTTGCATGGTCATTTTATCCTTAAGAACTAATGTATTTTTAAAGTTATGAGGATGTTCAAATGGCTATTGCCTCTGATTTCTTGGAACTTCATTATGATCTACTTTGGGGCATCATTAGGTGATTGAAAGACTGAAAAAAGAAATGGACATATCTTTGTTGGACCATGATTTGGAATAGTCAAATAGGATTATCAATTGGGTCAAATTGCGAAGGTGGTTTTAACATCTAAAAAACTAAGCCCGGGTGTAGCCAAAAGTGAATGTGTAATTGACATTTACAACTGTGAACTTTTATATAATAGCCATACAAAATCTAGATCTAAATTCGAATAAGTCATGATGATGTTCAAAAAGTTTCACTCCCATTGGAATAGATGGTTACACATGATGAATGCATGTGTAACATTAATGGCCTGAACTAGAGGTGCTTGCATCTTCAATTATTTTGGGAAGTCAAAAGTGCACATGAAACACATCACATGCGTGAGAATCAAATGTTGTCTTCATGTTACATACATAGCAATGTTGTCAACTGGTTCCTTAATTCTAGAGGACCTTTTAGTCAGGGGAACACTAAATGTTGAAATTTAAAATCATGTGCATTAACCAAGTATTGTTCAATAGGTATTAGGTAAAATTTCACCTTATTTTTCCTCATCCTATTATTATCTATTTTTTAAATATGCATATATTTAAACCACCTTATATTAATTATATATTTTCTTGAGATTAATGCTTGTGCTATATTAATTATGTATTGGTTTTCTAAATATACATATCAATTTTTTAAAACTAATTAAATTATAACTTTTAATCAACAACCAATATATGGCACCTTGTATTTTTACTCACATGTTTTGTACATTTTATAAGGAGTGACACCCTAAATCCTTTAGTTTTGGTTTTGAGCATTTTTGAACAAATTAATCTCAATTCGATTTTGATTTTTTTTTCAAAATATGGGATTTAATTTTGATTTTTGAATTAAGGGAAGCGATTTTGGTTACAATTTTTTTTAAAAATGAAGTTATATTGGTTTTGATTACTGGTTAAATATCCTTTGGTTCCAAGAAACCTTTGATTCTAGTTGGAACATTCTAAAGCCTATTGATCGCCTCAATTTGTGGTTGTAGAATTTTTAGCAGTGTTATTGGTGATGCATAGGTTTTAAAAACAGAAGCAAACTCATAACATTCAATCAGAAAACATCCATTATATTTGAAGTTCCCCTAAACCTTCCATAAACCTAAACTCTTAAATAGAAACAAACATGAGAATCAAAGACAATGATCAATCATTTCTTCGTCTTGGAATAGCAGTTTATGATTAACAAGAAGAGGATTAGGAAGGAAATGAACAACAAAAATACAACTAAGGAAGCCATGGAGCAACATGAAGATGACCAAGGAAATAATGAACAATAGTAAGATAACCAAGGAGATGGTGAAAACAATGAACAATAAGAAGACAACTCGAGAGACAATGAACAACAAGAGGACCGGGGAAACAATGAGCAACAAGAGGACCATGAAGATGATGAGCAACACAATGGTTGCAAGTTAAGTACAAAACTTATGTTAAGTTAATGCTAGGAGCTTAAAGAGGTGCCCAAAAAAAATGCAACTTAAAATGTGAAACTTTTTTGAAATTGAAACTTTTTGAAAAAATATTTCTTGGGATGAAATTTTCAAAGAAAACTTGAAAAACTCACAACCTTTTCTTCAACATGAAAGCTTGAAGAAACAAGAAACACAAAAAAAAAAGTTACAAATAAGCTTAAGCTTTTTGGAAAAATGAAAAAGAAACTTCAACTTCCTCAAATCCCAAAGCTCATTAAGCCCTAAAATCAAATTATTTAAAAACAAAATCTTGATCCAATTCCAATTCTCAAATGTGTTTAAAACTAAACCCTAGGTCAAGTTTTGATTACTTGCAGTGCTATAACCAAGGTGATTGCAATCCAATTCAATAATTGACCCCCCTCCTTTGGTTCTAAAAATGGGACTTGGTTTGAATATCTGTGTTCACCTGGGTACCTAGCCAAGACTCGTACATACTTGTGTCGCATTAACAAAGCTTGGTTATGGTAAAAATTGTAGCTTAAGGTTTTTGAAAGAAATCCCCTTTATCCCTTTTCTACCCAACAATGGCAACGCACATGACATAGTCAAAATTATACATATGAGATGACTCTTATTTAAAAGAAAACTAAAATCAATAAAGATACATGTCAAATCCGAATGGTAGATACAGGCAACTCAATAAGACAAAAATATCAATTTTTATTTATTTATTTGAAACCAATTCAATAGAATCTGCTAACATTGTCCATAATCTTGACCCAATGGCTCCAAGCATCATGGAATTCTCTTGAGTAAAGGAAGAAAATTATAAACAAAGCTATAATGCGATGCCTTCCCAAATTTTCCATAACTTGCTCAACCACCTCCCCAAAGTGGTGGAAAGATTCTGCCTTTACTGGCAAGGGGTCCTTTATTACCTCCACATTGGGGCGGCCCCCTAAATTCCGTAGCCTGCCCTCCATGCCCCCTCCCCCGCCCCCTCATGCCTGCCCGACATCACGGCGATGCTGGACTGGTGGGGTCTGGGTAGTCTTCCAGCCTCTAGAGTCCAATATGGATAAAATCCTATTTGAAAATAGTAGTTTAGAATATTTAATTCAAAGTCTTTTACAATAAATAACTACCTTCCTTAGAAACCCAGTGCACAAAATTGAGGAAAAACATTCCTGTGATTGCCGCACTTTAAAATTTTGAAAATGGACTTTAAACATCTACCTCATCCTTTAGTGGGGTTTCCATCCTGATTTAAATTCTTGGCCGCAGACTCTTGAATGAAATTTATTGGCCGTAAGAGTTGCAAGGGATTTCCAAAACCATACTGGCTGCATATTACAAAGCACACTGGAAACATGGAAAACAAATTGGAAATTTGAACCTGGCACACATAATTGTGAGCATTAAGATGAGCAAGGAAATGAGTCTGGAAAGCATCTACATGTAACCATATATGAATGAGCCATTGAGCATGCAATGTGACACACTTGAAGGTCGACAAAATGCATCATAAGAACAAATAGAGAAATTGTGTGTCAACAAATCTTTAAGGTGCTCTATTGGCTCTGCCCCAAGGGAAGAGACTTCCCTGTAAGATTTTGAGTTGATATTTGGCTTGAATTTGGAACCAATATGTGGGTGAGAGCTAGAAACCTAGCTGTAATTTATAGGCAAATCACATAACTATGTTACACAGTTCCAGCGATTATCATGCCTGCTTCTGTTTCTAACTCTTAATTGGGGGCAGAACAAGAATGTGATTATCCGTCCAGAACACTTAAAACCAGCAGCTGTAAAATCATCTGCTACACAACACCCAACATAAAAAGATCTTTATTTGAATATAGAACACATTACGTCAAAAATGGACCAAATTCATCCTCGTGCAAGGATAAGTCCATATTGTTGACCTTCTTTGATTCTTGGGCTCCATGGATAACAAAATTCCATGTATAGTAATAGCCAAATTGAAGGTTGACACCTTAAGGTGAGGTTAATTGACACTTCTTTTGACTTAGCATAAACTTCTCTTCCAAAAAAGAAAAAACATCTAATTGTGTGATACCTTTTCCAAGGCCAACAACCATAGATCTATTAATGGATTCATTCACAACCAATTTCATTCTTTCAAAGGCGTCATTAGTGCATACATGTTGAATTTTAGACTTGACTTACTAATCTCTACATCTTACTCAACCTCTCTTGATCATATCACTTTACCAAGTGCTTGACTTAGACTAGTTATGTCATAAACAACCACAAAAATAACACCATCAATTTTTTTGAAAACCTTATTCAAATAAAAAAAACCAACAAAGGAAATAAATATGAGAGTAGGAAGAAAACTTAGTAGGGGGATAAAACTCCCCATTTTTTTTCACTACTTCTAACAAAAACTTTGAAAGGTAATTGACAAGTAACTTAGGTTCAAAAGCGTGTAATTCCACAATCGACAATGAATTATCCAACTTCTTATAGTTAATGCCATGCATGAAATGCATTATTGCCCAAATTTCGGAGTGAATATTGCATTGACATCCACCGACCATCACATTCTTCAACTCTTGAGGATTGAGATCCTTGGAACAATGGTTGATCTTTTCATCATTGTCACCATCTTCTCCATAAGTACAAGGATAAAGGTAATCCTCTTTAACAAGCAAGTTAAATAGACCTTCCTATATTTTAGAAATGCTTTTAGAAAGAATTTCTTCTCCTCAAGCACTATTTGATTCCTCTACATCATCAACAACAACTTCATTTGCATTAGAAACAAACAAAAAATTTACAAAATCCATCAAACCCAACTACAATAACAACTAATCAAAATCATAGGATCATTGTTTAAAAAACATGAAAAACACAAGCCAAGGATTAAAAAAACAAAAAAAAAAATTTTGAAAAGCAAAATGTAAATGGATAAAGGATAAAACAAGAACCGTTTTAATTCGAAAACTAGAAAACTTTCAAGGAAAATAAAACTAAAATCACACAAGTTGGCAATTGGTTGGTTGACTCCAAAGACTATGATCTTTTTACTATAACAAGAACTAATGATGTAATAGTAGGTTTCTTAGTTTATTTTGAAATGTATAGAAGTGATTTGAAGACACCATCACCATCAACCGCATGGAAAAAAAAAAGCAAAAATTCACCAACCATGTGAAGATCCAAAACTACATTGAAAACAAACCAATTAACAACGGATTGATGACAATGCAAAGCGATAAGCGACAAAAAACATATTATCAAAGGAAGAGAAAACAAAGGAAAAAATACAGTGGATATGAAAAAAATATGCAACAACAATAATGGAGAAGGAAAGTGGCAATGAAATCAACATATTTCCATGATGCATTCAACATAACAAAAAGAATCCATAAAGTTTGTATGAGACAATGACTTCACCATGACAAAAACAATGGCATAGTTTGCAAGAAAACCACTTTCAACACCAAAAAAAATCCACATAACTTCGCAAAATAGAACCCTTTCCATGCCACAAAAATAATCGCAATCTCTATTGGGAGAACACCTTCGACACGACACAAAAAGAATGCAAAGCTTCACAAAATTGGATGCTTTTGACAAGGCCAAGAAAAATCAAAATTCAATTAAGAACGATAGTCAACAATACAGCGCAAAAAGAGGAAGAGCCTGATCAAACATTGGTTTATATAGGTATCTTGACGCATATTTGATGTCCAAGATGATTTACATTTTAACCATTGATGGAGGAAAAACCTAAATCATGACCGTCCATAACAATTGTCATTGGGTCACTTGTTGATAGGTTGCTTTAAAATTACTTTGATCACATCTCAACCATAGATTATATGTCAATGGCATTTCCATCGTACCCTTTCTTGTTAATGAGATCTAATAATCAACATTGTCAAAATTAGGTCTCACAAATTGACCATTGGATGTTAGATTGAGAAAATCCTAGCCATCCAATCAAGTTACAATACAATTAGGTAGTTATTTGTTATTTAATTCATCCCATTTTGGATGATAAATGGCATTTTCATCCAACCATTTTTCATTTATGAAAATGGTTTTTAGCACTTTTATATTTCAACCATTAATGTTGATGGATTTCAACCATCCATTTTAGGTCATTATATGTTTTAAAGTTAGTGATATTTGCATTGTAGGATCTTGGTTGGGGGAATCCCAAGGGTACATCATTGATTGGTAGGATCTAGATCATATGATAAATTCAACGCATTATCCACCATCGATTGTTTATGGTTGGTGACACATTTGCGACCATTGGATTAAAAAGCTAGATAATCATAATCGTTAAATCTAGGGTACATGATATAGGCCTATCTCTAGGGGACGGTAGGGTTGGATTAGCTATAAAATGATATATTCATTGGGTCGGGGATGAAAACATACTTGTTCCATCCAACAACTTTTCATCTAACTTCAATTGCATCCATTCAATTTTATTTGTAATCATTGATTTGGATTGATTTGCGCCATTCATTCAATTTAAAGTTTCTTAAAGTCGGAACATGGACTGATTTTCGTTGTTCATCTTAAAATGTAATGACAACATTGTGCCCATTCATTTTCTCATAAATTTTGTTTTTTGGCATTCTCATTCTTTTTTGTTTGTTGCTTGTGGGAACATTGTCGAATCATCTACACAAAATATACCTTTTCATTCCTCTTTATTTGTTGCTTGCAAATCCATTGTTGGATTGTTTACACAAAATGTGCGTTGTGTTTATGGAAGTTAGTAGTTGTTTTTTGATGTAAATCTCTACACTTGAAGTAATGTGTTAGAACATTTGGATTGAAAGGACATTAATAAACTACACTCCAAGAATTTCGAACTTGTAAGCAAGTTGAGGTTTGAAACTTTGAGTTGATCCTATTTTTGTGAGTAGAAAACCATGAAGTAATTTCAACGATGTAATGCCCACTATAATTTCTTTCAAAATGTTTTGTGAAATGTTTTACATTGCATTGTTGTTGTAGTTTTGCAAATGTTTTGCTATACATTTTATTTGGCTATGCAAGTATAGGAGGACAATTGATAAAATAAGATAATATATTTATGGAGATTTCACTTGGAGTGTTGAATCGGGAATATGCTGACATGGTACTAATGGTGCTCACTAGTTAAAGATTCTTATGTTATATGATGGTAGTGAGAATCTAGTTGCATGTTTCATTTAGTGGTTTACAAGCAAATCTCTAAGCATTGAAATTTGATTTAGAAATTCATGGATCCATTTTGACATTTTTAGTGTTTCACTTTGATGTAGGCTTTTTGTAATCTACAATTCAATTGCAAAACATGACGCAAGAGTTTTAATCAACAAATAAAGACATGCAACTTTCCTATTGTAGTCAATCAAGAATACATAAAAACAAGTTTAATTTGATCCTTATCAAACAATTTCTTATTTTAAGGTTGTTTTCAATTTTGAATTTGAGTATCTAGTGTTTAATCTTGTTTTGTCTTAGTGTATCATGACTATAAGTTTTGTAAAGGAAATTTTTAGCAATTTCTTTATGGCAGGTAACGGCCTTGGACAATGGCATTACTAGAATGCAAATCCTATGCTTGACTACTGGCTCACGTGTTCCCCTTATTCTTATAATGCCCTTGTCCTCTGGTGTTACCCAACACAATATACACCTTTTGTATTTGTACTAGGAACCCAATGGTTGGGATTATAAATGAATTTTCAAAAGTTTTGGCAAATATCAATAAATTTTCTTCTTTATTTGGCTATACCTTTTTTGAATTGTTTGGTGCCCAAACATCAAGTGGCAGGATACCCTGAGCTGCATAGTTGAAGACTAGGTAGACACATAGTGTGGCCTTTGATGCCCTTCCAAAACATTGAGCCATAAACGGCCACCTTACTCGAAACGGCCAATCTGTTACGTGGCAGCCACGTGGCTTGGCCTCTCGACCACTCTTGGCAGGCGAGAACCGGATAGGGTGTGGGTTTAGGGTTTAGGGTAAACCCTACCATCTCTGCTTACGCAGTGACATCACGTTGTGATGGCCATGGCGATGGCGTTTTCTTTGCCCTCAGCTCCTTGCTACCGGCATTGCAATTCTTTGGGTTTCATGCCTAGAGGCTCAACGTGTAGGAGTTTTTTCTTTGCGATTATCAGCAGTCGGAAGAATTGTGGGGAGTTTTTGGGGAATTCTAATCCACACTTGTTGCGGCTATGGCCACCCAGGAGAGGAGGAGCCAGGAGGAGGATGAGAGAAGGCATGTCGTCGTCGAGAGCTTCGTCTATTGAAGGAGATGTCAAAGAAGGAGAGAAACGAGAGCTTCTTGCTTCTGTAAGCGTTTTCTTTATCATTGTTGTTGTTCTTCTGTGGTGAGCATCACGTCTGGCCATGGCTTTATAGC
>Ga0116231_10014065_pt1 | contig 10923 bp, 6 predicted proteins | sample S1TSphgellanicum_2_FD_89695 | JGI IMG/M metagenome (GOLD analysis project Ga0116231, IMG submission 89695) | Host-associated microbial communities from peat moss isolated from Minnesota, USA - S1T2_Fd - Sphagnum magellanicum MG | ecosystem: Host-associated > Plants > Peat moss > Unclassified...
CGGCGACCTTCAAGGCGCGCTCGCCGGCTGGCAGACGCTCCGGCGGCGCTTCCCGTCGAATCCCGCCGGCTACGTGGGCGGCGGACTGACGCTGCGCCGGCTGGCGGCGTTCGAGGAAGCCGAGGCGATATATCGCGCCGGCGTGGAGCGCTTTCCCCAGGACATCGAATTGCTGACCGGCTTCGCGATGACGGCCGAGGAGCGAGGCGATTCGATCGAGGCGGCGCGGCGCTGGCGCGAGGCGGGCGAGCGGCGCCCCGACGCGGCGGAGATCGTCGTGCAGCACACCCTGTGTCTGCTGGACGCCGGCAGGACGGCGGACGCGGAACGGGTCGCGGTCGAGGCGCTACGCCGCTTTCCGCACGACGCCGCGGTGCTCGAAACCTACGCCTGGATGGCCCATCGTCGCCGCGCCTGGGCGGAGGCCCTGAAACGCTGGGACCCCTTGCTCACGCGCTATCCGGAGCTCGCCACGCCGCGCCGCTACGCCGCCGAAGCGCTGCTCGAGCTCGGCCGTCCCGCCGAAGCCGCGGCCGTGCTCGCACCCGCCCTGCGCCTGTACCCCGAGGATGCCGACATCGCGATTCTCGAGGCCTGGATCGTCACGCGCAGCGGCGATGCCGCGACGGCGGCAGAGCGCTGGCGCGAGCTGCGTGCCCGCTTACCCGAGCGTGTCGATGGCTATCTCGGCGGCGCACAGGTCGCGCGCGATGCCGGCCGCCTCGACGAGGCGGACGCGCTGCTGCAAGCGGCGGCGGAGCGTTTTCCGGACGATGCCCGGATCGCGGTGGACTCGGCGCGCGTGGCCGCGCTCGGTCAGCGCGAGCCGGAGGCCCAAGAGCGGTGGCACAGCGTCGTCGAGCGCTTTCCGGCCGTGCTCGACGGCTACGTGGGCTTGGGCGAGAGCCTGACCCAAGCGCGTCAGTTCGCGGCCGCCCTGAAGATCGTCGCCGCGGGGCTCGAGCGCTTCCCGGAGAGTCTCGCCCTGCTCGCGACCCACGCTCATTGTCTGCGCAAGTCCGGACAATTGTCCGCGGCGAAGGCCGCGCTCGAACTCGCCCTCGAGCGCTTTCCGGACGACCTCCCACTCGGCGTCGAAAAGGCCTTCACCTTGAGCGAACTGCGCGACTGGCCGGCGGCACTCGCGCTCTGGGAAGCCCTCAAACGCCGCCACCCACAGCACGAGGGACTCGCCGCGAACATCACGGCCATCTTGGGCCAGGCGCTCGAGGACCAGGCGATCAACGCCGGCGCGTTCACGATTCCGCGGCTGCTGCTCGATTCCGCGCACGTCGACATCGAGCCCACGGAGGACCGCGCGGCCCTGCTCAAGGGGTTCGAGAGTTTGGGCGATAGCTGTGAATTCGGCATGGTGCAGCGACTGCATCGGGTGGAACAAATGGGCTTGCTGCGCTGGGCGGAAACCGCCCCCGATGCCTTGGTGGCCGCCTTGGAGAGCCGCTTCGAGGGCGTGGGCGACCCCGAACATACCGAGGTCACGATCGTCGGCGGCGAATACCGTACCGCCGACCGCCGCTATGGCATGAGGAGTCATACCTTCACGTCCGCGGCGGTCGAGCCGCTCGAGGAGTTCGCGCCGGAACAATGCCGGCGCATCCAGTGGCTGCGGCGCAAATTGCTCGACACCTTGTCGACGGGCGCGAAGATTCTCGTCTACACGGCCAAGCACGGCATCACCGACGCGCAGGCCGGGGCGCTGCTCGCGGCGTTGCGACGCTATTCCGCGAAGAACCGGTTGCTGTGCGTGTCGGTCGAACGGCCGGGGCGGCCGGCGGGCACCGTCGTGACGCCGCGCGAGGGCCTCTACTTGGGCTACATCGACCGCTTGTCGACCGTCGACGTCTCCGTCGATGTCTGGCTCAAGATCTGCCGCCAGGTCGCCAAGCGAGGCGGCGCATGACCCCCGAGGACATCGAGCGCGAGCTGCAACCGATTTTCGCGACGGTGTTTCGCCGCCCGGACATCGTCGTGCGGCCGGCGCACACCGCCGCCGACGTCCCGGGCTGGGACAGCTTTCGCTACGTGAGCCTGATCATGGCCATCGAAGAGCGCTTCGGCATCAAGTTCTCGGACGGCGACATCGACGAACTTCAGAACGTCGGCGATTTGATCGACGCGATCGGGCGGCGGGTGTAGGCCGATATTGCATTTAATGCCGCCGCGACGCGGGCATACTCCGATTGCAAGGCCGGAAATACGTCCTGCCAATCCGCAAATGACGGATCGGCGACGCGCTGCTCCCACTGCGCGGCGAGGCGCGATAAGGCCGAGGCGCCGACGGCCGCCGAACTCGAGCGCATCTTGTGCGCGCGCAGTTTGATGGCCGCCGCATCGTGTTGGCGGGCCGCAGCGCCAATCTCCTCGATCGCGCGCTGCATCGACAGCGTGAAGGTGTCCATCAGCGAATCCATCTCCGGTCCCATGGTCTCCTCCAGCCGGCGGTAGGCGACGAGGTCGATGGCCTCATCGGTGCAGGCCTCGCCGATCGCCGCCTCCCGCGGCTCCTCGACCTCGACAGCGACCGGCGTGATGCCGCTCAGCCAGCGATCCAGAACCTCGACGATCTGTACCCGCTGAAAAGGCTTGGGCACGACGCCGTCCATGCCCGCCGCGCGGCATTCCTCGGCGGCATCCGCAAGGACATTGCCCGTCATGGCGATGATCGGTCGCCTTCCCGCGAATTCACCGGTCGATTCGGCGGCGCGAATCCGGCGCGCGGCCTCGAGGCCATCCATGACCGGCATGTTGATATCCATGAGCACGAGATCGACGCTCTGGTCCGCGAGCAGTTGCAAGGCGATGCGGCCGTTCTCCGCCTCGAGTACCTCCAGACCGAAGTTCCTGAGCATGGCGCGCGCCACCTGGGTATTGACGACAGCGTCCTCCACGAGAAGGACCCGGCCGGTGTAGCGTCGGTCCGTCACGGAACGGCGCGGCAGCAACGCCTGCGCGTCGCCGGACCCGACCGACGCGCCGCACATCGTAAAGGTGAACGTCGACCCTCGCCCGGGGGCGCTCACGACGTCGAATGCACCGCCCATCGCCTCGACCAGCCGGTGGCAGATCGACAGCCCGAGGCCCGTGCCGCCGAAGCGTCGCGCCGTGGACGCCTCCGCCTGCGTGTAGTCCCGAAACAGTTTGGCCTGCTGTTCCAGGGTCATGCCGATGCCGGTGTCGATGACCGAAAACGCGAGCATGATCTTGCCCTCGCTGCGAGCCGCGACGCGCACCGTCACGTGCACGCTGCCCGCCACCGTGAACTTCAACGCGTTGCCGACGAGGTTCGATAGCACCTGCCGCAGTCGCCCCGGGTCACCCACGAGCTCGCGCGGCACCTCCGGCGCGACTTCCGCATCGAGCCTAAGGCCACGCGCCGAGGCGCCCGGCGCGAACAGGGAGATCACCTCGTTGAGCACCGTCACCGGGCCATAGGCGATCTGCTCGATCTCGAGTTTTCCGGCATCGATCTTGGACAGATCCAGGATGTCGTTGCAAATGGCCAGCAGCGCCTGACCCGAACTCAAGATGGTGTTGGCGTAATCCCGCTGTTCCGGGTTAAGCGGTGTGTCGAGCAACAGCTCGGTCAACCCGAGCACGCCGTTCATGGGCGTGCGCACCTCGTGACTCATGAGGGCGAGAAAGTCGGTCTTGGCCTGAGACGCAGATTCCGCCACCTCTCGGGACCGCCGTTCCGCCGCCTGCTGGCTCGCTGCCGCCACGGAGCGCTCGGCGATCAATGCATAGAAGCTGCGCGCGACGTCGCCGATTTCGTCATCGCGCTCCACATACAGAGTCGTGCGCTCGCCGGGTGTCGTCGGCGCTGTGCCCTGCCGGAGCCGTTCGATATCGCCACGCAGACGCGACAGCGGGTCGAGCATGAGCCAGGCAAAGAGCCACGAGACGGGAATGATCACGATGCAAATGGCGGCGGTGATCCGCCAGGCCCGCCGCTCCACCTGCACGATGGGCGCGTAGACCTCGTCGAGGGGCACGACCGCCATGAGCAGCCAATTCACCGTGCGCAGCGACTTGTAGCTGAACAAGCTGCGCACACCCAACATGGTATTGTCTTCGGCGTTGCCCTCGAAACCCTCGAGCGCGCGCAATCCGGACGAGGGCGCATCGGCCGGCCGCGTCTTCAATATCATCTCCTTGCGGGGATGCGCGAGGTAGCGCGCAGGCGGCGTCTTGTTGAGCAGCACGAAGACGCCGGACTTGCCGATCTTCGCCTGGCTCAGGTTGCCCAGCAAGTTCCGGTTCTCGAGCTTGAAGACGCCCACGAGAATCCCGCGCAGGCGATGATCCTCGCCCACGATCGGCGCCATGATCTTGAGTCCGGGCTCGCCATGCGAGACATTGGCCGCGGGCTCGGTGATCTGCGCTTGCATCGTCTGCACGACCCGGCGCAGCACCGCTTGCTCATCATCGCTGACGGCAACGCGATCGCTCTCGTGCGGTAAGTCCGCGAGGAGACGGCCGGCGGGATCGAGCACCAAGACATCGTCGAACGTCGCGAGCAAGGCGGGTCTTGCGGGGAAGTAGCCGGCGATACCCTGCGGGGACGAGAGGTCCGCCACCGGAAATCCCTTGGCCAAGCGATTCACGACGTCGAGATCGTGGTCGATTTTCGCGTCGATATCCTGGGCGCTGCGCGTGACGGTGGCGAACTGCTGATCCGACAACAGCCGCGCCATGTCGCGCCGCATGTAATGTGTCTGGATCGTGCTCGTCAGCACCAGAACGACGATGACCAGGACGACGTTGCCGACGACGACTTTCGACTTGAGGCTGATCGCCGGCAGCAAGCCGAACAGCGGCCGTCGCGACGTCGAGCCGGCAGCGCTCGGCGCATCGCCCGGAGAGCCCGCATCCGGTTGCGGATCTTGGCCGTCACGTGGCGTAATGAGGAAGCTACTCTGACACCCTTGAATTCAGTCATGTCGGCCTCGACCCCGGATTCTGAAGCGGCTTATGTCAAAGGATGGGTTGCAGCGCCGCACGGCCTGCGCAGGCCGTCAACGCGCGGTCCTCGATTGTCGGCGTGGATCGCCCGCCGCCGCGTCAAAACTGAGCGTGCACGCGGACCGCGAAGACCGAGACGGGACCCCGGTCCGTGTTGTAGGCGGGGTTCTTGACCCATTGATAATCGAAGCTCACGTGCACCCAAGACCGAACGCCCACGCTGTAGTAGGTCTCGATGATTTGCTCCGCGCCCGGGTGGGGCAGCTTGCCGTCACCCACCAGGATGCCGAGCCCGCCGAGGTTCAGGTACCGTTCACGCACGGCGGAAATACCATTATCGATGCCGGCGATCGCGACCGTATCGTCGGGCCGGTGCCACCGAGACCCGCTGACCGAGCTGCCGAGTTCGACGGATCGATCGATGTCGGTGAACTCGTAAGCTTCCACGTTGCCGGCAGCCTTGCTGAGGCGCGCAAACACGCCGATCGCATCCGTGATCGGTTGCTCCCAACCGATCACGCCACCCCAACGGCTGCGATAGGCGCGTACCTCGGCGACGTCCGGAATCGTGTCCGTGGCTTCTGCGAGCGCGATCGCCTGATTGAGGAGGCCCATGCGGCCGCGGCTCTCGAAGGCGGTCAGTCGTAGGTGGCCGGTCTCGCCGAAGAGCGGATAGCGCCGTTCGATCTCGGCGAGCATCTGGAACTCGTGAAAGCCGGGGTCGAGATGCGTGCTGTTGGGAATGTTCGACAAATCGAACACGCCCGCGCGCCATGTCCACTCGTGGACGTACCGTTCGGCGGCTGCGCCCACCGAAAAACCCCACGCGTCGGCGGCGTAATCGAACGCCCCGCCATCGACCGCCGCCCAATTGAGAAAGTCGCCGCGCGGATCGTGCGCATATTGATTCGCGTCGAAGACATCGGTGACCCCAAACTTTCCGACCGTGAACACCCAGCGATCGAGACTGTGGGAGCCCGCGAGTTGGTTGGGCGCACCGACGACCGCCTCGCGCTCGTCGCCGGTATCGATGGTTTGACGCAAGAAGGCTCGCGGCAAGCGCAGGTAGGGCTGGTTGTTGCCGATTTTGTAAGCCTCACCGCTCGGAAAGCCCGCAACGCCCAAGGTATTGTCGAGGCCGAAGCCTTGATCGATCTCGGGCGTGATCCAGAATTCCGCCTGAGGCCAGACTCGCGCGCCGAGATAGAGGGTCGCATCCACCGTCTCGCGGCCGATGTCCGAGCTCAAGCTGTTGGGACCGCGATACGGCGCATGAAAGCCGTCGTCCTCCTGTTCGACGTAGGTCGTTTGGCCATGGATGGCGAGGTTTTCGGGCGCAAGGCCCTGCGTGCCGTCATCGGCGCTCGCGGCCGACGCCTGCAACGCCGGGGCACAGGGCATCGTGAGGCTGACCGTCACGAGCAGACGGCAGGCAAAACCGCGGAAAGAATGAAAGGCGATGATCGCTGCCATGACGGCGACTCCAGAACTCGAGCATTACTCCCTCATGCAGCGCGGTGAATATAGTATACCCCGGTATAGGATATCAAGCAGAGATTTCACGAGCGGATTCCGGCGCCGGACGGATCCGCTCGATTGCCATCCGGTCGCCCTTGCGTCTGTCACAGGATTGACACCGCCGCGTTACGTTGACTGCCTACGCTTCGCCCCTCATGCGATGCACGACAACCACCACCGCGACGTTGACGTCATTGTGCATCGCCTGGATTTGCCAGAGCGCCGCGGCCGCCGCACCGGGCACCTCGCCGGCCGCCGATACGCAAGTCGCCGATGCGTTAGTGGCCAACCTCGGCAAACGGCTGTTCTTCGACAAGTCCCTGTCCGCGTCGGGACAGCTCGCCTGCGCGACCTGCCACGACCCACGCTATGCGTACGGCCCACCGCCGGGCGGCGCGATTGCGCAGGGCGGCGTGAAGGGGGATCGGCCCGGCACGCGCGCGGTCCCTTCCCTGCGCTATTTGAATGCGCTGCCGCCGTTTGCCCTCGAGATGCACTTCGTCGATGGCGATACCGGCCCTGGCGGCGGATTCACCTGGGATGGGCGCGCCGCCTCCTTGGAGGCGCAAGCGGCCATCCCGCTTCTCGCCACGAACGAGATGGCGAATTCGAGTCCGCTCGACGTCGTCGCCAAGATCCGCCGGGCGCCGTACGCCGCGGAGTTTCGGCAGGTGTTCGGGGCACAGGTCTTCGATCGACCCGGCGAGGCCTTTTCCCAGGCGCTTGCCGCACTCGCCGCGTTTCAACGGACTCCCGCCGAATTCTTCCCGTTCACGAGCAAATACGACGCCTACCTGCGCGGCGATGCCGATTTGACCGATCAGGAGGAGCGCGGCGTGGCCCTCTTCAAGGACCCCGAGAAGGGTAATTGCGCGAGCTGCCACACGACCGTGACACGCGGCGGCGCCGCCCCGAGCTTCACGGACTTCGACTACGCGGTGGTGGGCGCGCCGCGCAACCGACAGATTGCCGCGAACGCGGACCCGGGCTACTACGATCTTGGGTTGTGTGGCCCCGCGAGGAAGGACCTCGCCGACCGGAAGGAACTTTGCGGCATGTTCCGCACGCCCAGCTTGCGCAACGTCGCGCTGCGCGACGCATTCATGCACAACGGCGTCCTCCATAGTCTGCGCGCGGTGCTGGAATTCTATGCAGAGCGCGACACGAATCCCGAGAAGTGGTATCCGCGGCTGCCCGACGGCAGCATCGACAAGCAAGACGACCTACCCCCGGCGCTGCGGGGACAACTGAACGTCGAAGTCCCTTTCAACCGCAAGCCCGGCGATGCGCCGGCGTTGTCGGACCGGGACATCGACGATCTGCTCGCTTTCCTGCTAACCCTGACGGACGGCTACCAGGTCCAGACCGACTAAACTCGGCCAGGTCGCCGCTGCCCATCAGGTGACCCAGACGGCTCAGGTCGCCGACGCGGCGCTGCGCCGGCGCCGGCCGAAGACGCCGATGCCGAGCAACCCGCCGCCGAGCAGCCACGATGCGCCCGCCGGCACCGGCACCGCGGTCGTCGCGGTCACTTGGAAGCCGACGTCCGGCGCACCGTTGGTCGTAAACTGATTGTTCGTGTTGGAGTCCAAAAAGGCAAAACCCGACGCCGGCGCCGTGCCGTTGTTGGTCGTCGTCGGCAGATCCAAACCTCTCGTCTGCGCCGATGAACTGACCTCGATGGCCACCCAATAACTCCCGGTCGTCGTTGCCGTCCAGGTGCCGCTCGAGGTGCCCGCCAAGTTCGTCGTGTTCCAGGCATCGCTCGCTGTGAACTTGCCGGTCGTCGAATAGTCGAGCTGTTGGCCCGACTGACGCCCCGTGAAGCCTGCCGCGCCAAAAATGTCGAGCGTATACGTGTCGCCCACCTGACCGAGCCCGGTGGGCTGCTGCAGGTAGACCGACAGCGCGGTGACAGTCGACCCGGCGCTCAAGCTGAATTCCGCCGCGAACCATTGCGGCGACGAGTCGACTTCATTCAAGCTCGCCCCCGCGGTCGGCGTGCCGGTGTCGAGGACCAGGCTCGCATTGGCCAGTGCCGGCACGAGGGTCATCGCGGCGAGCGCACCACCCATCAACGTCGTCTTGCTGTGCATGTGTTAGGAGTTCCGTTAAGTTCCGTGGCCGGTCAATGAGACTTGGCGTCGGCGCGCGCGGCAACCAGCGCGCTGCGCGCGTGGACGATGGCCGTCGTTTTCTTACGCTTCGCGGCAGACGAGGTACCGGCCGACGTTTGCGCCTGCCCGACGGTTTGCAGCGTCGCCACGTCGTACAGACCCGAATCGTTGGGGATGGTCAAGTCCTGGACCAGCCCGAACTGATCGTTGAAGCCATTGATCTGCAGCGAGATCTTGCCGCTCTGATGAACTTGCACGGTCGCCCAGGCGTAGAAACGGTCGTACTCGTGGGTACCGGAAGAATTCGGCTCGCTGCAACCCGTTTGCGGGACGGTATTGGTGCAGGTACCGATGAGCTTGTCGTCGAACGGCGAGCCGCCCGAGCCCACGATGACCTGGTACGGTGTGACGATCGTGTTGGTGCCCGTCGGATCCGGCTGCTGCGAGACGTTGACCGTGTGCTCGTGGCCGGAGAAATACGTGGCACCATACTCGGCGATCAGACTCCAAAACGCATCGCGATTGGGCGTCGAGTACGTCGTGACGCCATTGGTCGTGGTGGCCGTGTACGTCGCGTCGAGACCACCCGGTCCCGGATTGGTCGACGGCGGCAGCACGCTCGTGCCCGACTTCCAGGACAGGTAGTTGTACGTGAACGCGGGCTTGTGGCCGAACACGAAGATGTTGGTCACCCCGCGGCTCTTGGCCGCGGCGAAGTCCGCGGTGAGCCAGTTGACCGGCGCGGTACCGTCATTGCCCGACGGATCCGTGTTGATGACGACGAAGTGCAGCAGCACGCCCGTCGCCGGCGCAATGTCGAACGAGTAGGTGAGGTACTGCTGGCTGTTTCCGGAGACGGTGTCCGTCGCTCCCGGGGCGCTCGCCTGCGTGAGGCCGTTCGGGCTCGTGGCGAAGAATCCCGTCACGTTGGAGAAGCGGATGTTCGCTTGCAGGTCGTTGACGAGATCCCCCATGTTGAAGCGAAACATGTTCTCGTTGTCGGGATAGGCCGTCTTGCCGGTCAGGTTGTTGGGCCAGCTCGTGTTCGTCACCGTGCCGCTTGCGTTGTTGCAATTCGGATTCGGCGAGCTCGTGTAGGGCTCGGCGCTGTAGCTGCACTGCGTCTCATGATTGCCGGGCACGGGCAACACGTAGGTGCCGGCAAGGAACAGGTTGGCGATCATGCCGCGCCAATACGCGTACTGAATGTACTCGAACACGACGTCCGGGCTGACCGACGTTGCGGTGGTGGTCCAGCTGTTCGGCATGCCGTTCGTCCAGCCGGCCGGCAGGATCGGCCGGCCATAGCCGAAGATCATGTCGCCGTTGAAGAACAACAGATTCGGATTCTGGCTCTTGATGTGCGAGAGAATGGTTGAAAACGCCTCGGTGTTCGTGACCCACTCGTTGTCTTGCGGGAGAATCGTGCCCGTCAGGCTCGGCTCGCCGCCCTGTGAGGTAGGTTCCGGATTGGCGAGCAAGGTCGTCGCGTCCGGCTTGCCGGGATCGGTGCGGCTGTCGCCCACCGTCGAGAAGGAGAAAATCACGGGGTCGTTCGTCTGCGCGGTTGCGGTCGCGGCGGCACCCACACTCAAGCTGGCAACGGTCAATGCCGCGAACACGCGGCGCAGGGGCTTATCCAGCCGCAGCGATGTGATCATAGAAACCCTCGGTGAGAATCGGGCCAACATCCCTAAATTGTGCCGCGCAGCCCGTGGCGGCTGCTTCGTCGCGCCACTTTAGAGACGGATGGTCTCACCGGTATGACACTGCCGCGTCGCTTTGACGACATGACCGAGATCCGCGTGCCGCGCGGTCGTCAGATCGGTCGGCACTTGACCGTATACGTCGCACCGGATTGCTGATCCATGTCCATCCAGTTGCCGACCTGCGCCGGCTCGTTGGGAAACACGGTCACCGATTGCCGATCGGAGATCGGCAGTCTCTTGCCGTTCTCGAGATACCAGCCTTGCATGAGCGCCGTGCAGTGAATGACGCGGGTATCCTCGTTCGACACGATGATCGTGTAGACGATTTCATTGTTGTTGTACCCGGCGAGCAGCCATCGGTCCGTCGCCGAATATTTTGCGGCGGCCGCAGCGTCGCTCCGGTTCGGCGCGCCGGGCGCGCTCGACGTGGCGGACGCGCTCGGAGTGGCCTCGTCGACGGTGGGCGCATGCGCGCTGCCCACCGGCACCGCGCGGGGCCGGCCCGACGGGGCGGCATCGACGCCCTCGGCCGCGCGATCGGGAGCGGCAGGCGCCGCGGAGGCCGGCGGAGGCGCCTGATCCGCGGCACGCGCCAG
>Ga0116231_10014066_pt1 | contig 10923 bp, 10 predicted proteins | sample S1TSphgellanicum_2_FD_89695 | JGI IMG/M metagenome (GOLD analysis project Ga0116231, IMG submission 89695) | Host-associated microbial communities from peat moss isolated from Minnesota, USA - S1T2_Fd - Sphagnum magellanicum MG | ecosystem: Host-associated > Plants > Peat moss > Unclassified...
GCCTATGTACCTACCTACCTAAGTATGTACCTATATGAGTAGGTATTTAACCTAGGAAGGTAGAACCTACCTACTTACTTTTTGACCTAAGTAGGTAGGTAGGTAGGTAGCCTAACATTGTAGGCATCTATTTATGTACCTACCTAGGTACCTACCAACCTAATATTAATTTTTTTATTAAATTAAAATTTTAATGCCACGTGACATATTTACATTGGGCCACGTGTCATAATGTAAGATCATCCAAATATTTGAATTGAACGTCATAGATTATTTCAAAATAATAATAATTTTATAATGCATATTTTAAATAATCAAATATTAAGACACATGGTAGCACATGATTTGCCCTCAATTGTGACCAAAATGGTTGCATCTCAATCGTATGTGACAATACGTATACAATGGAGTCAAAGGATGAAATGTATTTGTTGATTTTTTCTTTCATACAATACCCTTTGTGATTTGTGACTAACTTATCACATGCGACTTGTTTTAGGCGACTAAAAGGATTTTAGTTGCAAAATGTCTCTTGCGACTAAAATTTAGTCACAAAGACTAGTTGAAAATACATGTTTTTCTTTTAATGGAAATAACCTCTTCAACTTGAAGAGCCCTAACTTTGGCATGTTACAATTCCATCTCTAATCAAATTGTGTATCTTGCAGTTTGGAAGATATTTTCAACTTCAAGTTAGAGTCTTGCTTTTCGAGCCTCTTTTGCCATTTTAGCTTCTTGAACCACTTGAGCCTCTAAAACCTCTTAAGGTTTTTTTGGGCTCCTTCGTTCGCTTTGATGATTTAATCAATTTTTTTGAAATATTAACAAATTCCCAGTTTTGTTCTTCCTCTTCATTTGAATTTGAAGAATTGAAAGATGATCATAGTTATTCCACCACTTGGACATTGTCCTTAAAGGCTTCCCCTTCGGAAGATTCATTTTTTGTTGATGCCCCTCCTTCCTCACTTTTTAAATTAAAAGGCTTAAAGGTTTTTTCATTCTTGCCTTTAGGTGTCTTGGGAAGCTTTTTGACAAAGCTAGTTCGGCTGCCATTGCCAATTTGGCGAACTTCTTGGCCTTGTGAGTTTATTTTATAGTTCCTTCTCTGCCTTGACCATTGCCATTTCCACCTTGGTTTGACATGAGCAATATACGATAGGGGACATGGCAATCGTTTGTTCTCCCATCTTCTTACTCATCGGATCGAGTTTTAATTCTAATAGTAAATGATATGCCTTTTCCTGCTTATCATTTTGCACTCCACGTGCCTTATTAAGCTCCTTTAGTGTTATTCCTTTAGTTCTTAACTATCTTCACACCCCACAACACACTTGGTTAATCTTAAAGTTTGGACCACTTAAGAGGAACTTAAACTTGTCATTAAACTTACTAGACCCTGCTATCAAGGCTTAATCCTAATGTAACTAAAACAAACTTGGGGTTTGGCTCCCAAACTTGGCCCATATGGCCTTAGAGCCAAGTTAGCCTTAGGCTTATTTGGGGGCCTTCTGCCAAAGTTGGTCCAAAGGACTTAGGTGGGGATGACCCAAGTCAACTTAAGGTCAAACCTTTCTAGGCAGCCTCGAAGCTTTAAAAGGATAACTTTTAAGTGTCCCAAGTGCTTTAACAAGCCTACCCCTTTGGGCGGACCAAAATAACACTTAATCATCTATTGAGGGTTTTAATGAGATAGTGCCCCACACTATAGTCCCAAAAACAGCCCCCAATCATTTTCTTTGGTTGGTGAGAGCCCAAGTTTCCACCTTAGCCCATCCAAACCCCAAAGGTTTGGATGTATCCTTACTCCTAGAGGAGTTGAACCTTGCGAAGCCATTTATGGCCAAACTATCATATCGCCTTAATGTTCCATTAAAGTGGTTTTAATACGAGGCCCACATCCATTTAAGACATCTTTTAAAGAGAAGGGCATGTCAATCCCCCTTGATGAAAACAAGTTTTTTGAAACAAATAAGGGAGTTGAAAATACAAAATAAAATAAAATGTAATGTTTTATGTGTAGTGTAAAACCAAAAACAAAATAAGGGCTTGCGTGAGGTGGAGTAGCACAAGCCATGATTCAAATTTAGTGAAGCCCCATACCAAGGTCGCTTGGCCCGTATTTCATAAAGTCCCTTGTCCATGCTGAGGGCTATACAAATTGTAAATATTTGTTCCAAATTAATTAATTAAGTTATTTCCCTATGATACTCAATGAATACAATGGGAATTCTTTTTAAAAGGATGCTAAAAAAACAAGGGTTTCATTTTTCAAAATGCCCATTGAAAACTCTGCACAAGGTTAAGGTAACCCTGTCGATTATAGTGTTTTAAGAAACTTAGTCGCATTGCACGATCTGATATGACCTTTATTCACATTGGACTTCAAATATGGGAATGTACCTTGGGACTAGGTGCTCCTATTGGTCTTTAGATTGTTCAATTTGGTTAAAGGACGCCCAAGTTATGGGCTTCCAAAGCAATGAAGGTTGATTGTTAAAAAAAATCCTCACCGTGCAACACACACCTTTATTTGTGCTCGATTTCACTCCTATTAACATGTATTTCACATTGGACACATGGCAACATCACACTATTCACCAAATAATCCCACCTTCAAAACCATCTAACTTTTTCGAAATTTAATTTTAATATTTATTTATGGATAGGATTACAAGATGAAAAATGGACAAAAATGGGATTAATCTTGTGCTTATTTCCCACTTTTCTTGAACCCCAACTAGGTGGTGTCACCTTAATCATGTAACCTTGATTCCTCCTTGTCTCACTTCTTCTTGATTCATTGCTCCTCCCTAGCTTTAGGGGTGTTGGAGCTTCATCTCTAATTGAACTTGTTGAATCACTCCCTCTCTTTTTCATGTGCATTCCTTCTTCCCACTCATCCCTTTTTTTCATATGTGTGCATTATGTTTCTGTTTTCTTGTTCATCCCATCTCTCTATTATGTGTATTGTTTTTTTTTGTGTTTTGTGATTTACATTGATTTCATTAACTGTTGAGTATGTGCTTTCACCTCAAATCTAATATTATAGATTATCTCAAATGAGTCACCATCCCAAGTTACTTCTATTTCCTTGATGCGCATGTACATTCTTACTTCAAATTTGGTACTATAAATTATTTTAGGTGGGTTACCATCCCAATTTATTTCTATCTCCTTGTAATGCACATATATACCCGCCTATTCCTTGATTATTTGTTGTCTTCATTGCAACTATAGGTGGGCCCAAAGGAGGAGGAACTACCTTCGTGGTTGAATTGGTTTTCAACTCCAATCTAAAATTGATCTTCAACTCCCCTTCATTACTAGTTGTGGTTTAATGCATTTGCTCCTTCTTTTGTTTTGGATCTTTTTGTTTGGTTCACTATTTGCATGAATGTGTGTGCTTTCTTTTAGACATAAATTATTTGTGCAAGTTGTTTGTATGCCTCCCTTAATCAAACCCTTCCTTCCTTCCTTCCTTCCTTCTTGTTAAATATCTAAATGTGTGTGTGCATTCTTTTTTATTAGACCCCTCCTTCCTTTCTTTCTCATAATTTCTTTTTTCGTTGATAGTCCACATGAGTGTGTGTGTGTTCCCTTTCATCATACCTCTTCCTAACTCTTTCAACGAATTTATGTTTTTTTGTTTCATTATCCATGTGTAATTTACGTGAATGTATATGTGTTCCCCTTGATCAAACCCTTCATTTTTTCTCTTTGAATCATCGATTGTCCATATGAATTTGTGTGTGTTCCCCTTCGTTAGACCCCATTTTTTTTTTTTAATCAACTATTTGCACAAGTTCAAATGTTTTCTTTAGTCCTTCTTAGCTCCACACAACTAGCACAATAACTCCCCCCATTAGAATTCTTCCCACCCAAAACCTAAACCTATATGTTATGACCTTTCCTTAATCTTGATTTTAGTCCTTAAGCCCTAACCCTATTTCAGTAATCATTCATTTGGTTGAAGTTGTTGTAGGTGTGTTTAAAAACGTCTTCAACTTTGTTGTCAAACCTTTGCTTATTGTTTAACCATCATAGTTAGTTATTATTATGTAACCCAAATTGATTCCCTTTTAACCAAGTGGAGGAGCTCGAAATCTAGTTGGGAAAAGTTTAATGGAATTTTTGCCTTGTTTTTGTAATTACATTTGTTGACTAAACATTTAGAAAATTCTTTCACCATTGTCTTTCAAGAGCCCTTTGAATTACTATCTACTTTGCTATCAATGATTTGCTCTAAGCTTGTTATTTCTTTTGGTTCTACTTGATTACCTTTGTTACTTCCTTTTTAATTTGTTTTTTTACACATGAAGGTTAAACACTAATCTGATGTGATCACATGGCTTTGAATGTAGTCTATTAATGGTTTTCTCTTGTTTATCCTTCTTGCAAGTAATTGTGGCAAAAAGGACAACTTATCGTTGACCAAGGCATCTTGGGTAAGCTACTAAGTATTCCCTACTTCCATTTCTGTCTCTAATGTGTGTTCAATTATGTCCATGTTTAGAAATTCTACATCTGCTATGATTTCCTAGTTTATGACTACAAAAGGATTTTTAGGCACATCCAAATAGTACATGTAACATCTTTAAACATTTCATTTCCTTATATTTTATTCCTTGTAATGGTGTTAATTGTTGTTGTTATATTTATCAACTAAAATTTTCCATCTTGATGTTAAGACAATGTTTTTAAATGTGATCTAAAAGAAGAGGTGTTCATGATGCAAGTAGAAAGTTTTGTCATAGCAAGTTAAGAAACAAAGGTGTGTCGATTAGCTAAAGCTCTGTATGGTCTAAGACAATCTCCAATGGCTTGGTATGAAAAAATTAATGTTTACTTAAAGGAATAGGGGTTGTTTAGAGATGACGTCGATTATAATTTATACTACATTATTAATGATGTTCAAATAATCATACTAGTTTTGTATGTAAATGACTCCTTAATCACAAGTAACCATAGTGTAAAAATTGAATGGTTAAAACAACAACTAGAGACAATGTTTGAAATGACAAACCTAGGGTGCTTGAGATTCTATCTTAGTGTAGAATTTTCAATACTTAACAAAAAAAATTTCATGTCCCAATGCAGCTACACATTTCAGATCATATAGTAATTTCGAATGGTGGACTGTAATTTAACATCAACACTATTATCTAAAGGTCTTTAATTAGGAAGAAAAAAACAATCGAAACATGTTGATATAATGTTCTTTGGACAAATCGTTGGCAAATTGATCTACTTGACATACACACGTCTATATATCACTTCTTCGGTGATCATTATGAGTTGTTACATGAATGCCCTGAAGAAATTGCATTTGGAAACAACACGTTACATTTTAAGGTAATTGAAAGGTACACAAAATTATGGAATCTTTTATCATAGGGGAATTCAAACACATTGCAAGGTTCACAAATGCATATTAGATGGGTGATTATGAAAAAAAAAATGAATGTCAAGATATATTTTTCAACTAAGGAATGCACTTATTACCTAGTGTTCTTGGAATCAACTTATGGTTGTTTCTTCTTTGACAAGAACTGAATATAAAGTTTTAGCCAAAGGAGCTTAAAAAACAATTTGACCTCAATCACTTTTCAAAGAAATTAGACCAATCACGTGGTGTTATTACACTTCATATTGATAATCAACCTAGTGTATGAAGATTGCCATTAACCTAGTTTTCATGCACGAACAAAGCACATTGAGGTGCATTATCACTTCATTAGAAAAAAAAATGATCTCTAGAAAGATAATGTTTACCCATATTGTTTCAAATGACCAGTTGGCGGACATATTTATAAAACCATTAAGAAAAAATAAATTTCAAAGACTCTAGGAAAAGATAGGAGTTCATGACCTAAAATGGTTGCAACATATTTGTGAACTTTCATCATAATGTGTATATTGATAATTTATTTAGGTTTTGTTTTAAGGTTGAGTGTGAAAGGGGTGTTGATATCTATTCACACTCATTTGTTGATTTAATGATTATATTATTTTGCTATTATATGGTCGCGTAGATAGATCGTCTAATATGGTTCATTAATGATCTCACAATTTTTTTTTCTTGGCCAATCTTTTTTTGGCAATTGAATAGTGTTTAGATGGGTCTTTTCTAGCCTTCCCAACATGCTAGAAATTACACAATTATGTATTTTTTGAATTTTTGTTGATAATGTAATTTTTTAAACATTATTTTCAAAGATGTTTAATTAAAATTAAATTAAAAAAAACACAAATTTGGAATAAAATTATTAAAATGGAAATTGAAGAAAGTAACAAAAATTGGAAATTGAAAAAAATAACAACAAAAAGAAAAAAAAAAATTCAAAGACAAAAATTCCATAATTAAAAGAAAACCTTATTATTGAAGAATGTTAGAAGATGTGTGCTATTGAAAAAGTTATAATTTCTAAACCTCCACACTTGTAAAAAAAAATGCAAGGGGGAAGTACCAATATGGAATCGCAAAGGGCACTAATAGAAGATGTCAAGGAGGCATTGATAATCAAGGAACAATAGAACACAACAAAGAAGTGCCGATAAGTGACAAGGGTTAGAGAGGTACATTAAAACCAACAATAATAAGGAGGCATCAAAAAACACCAACAGAGCATAACAAAAGGGGTGCCAAGTGGCACCAATAAAACACAACAAGCGGGTGCCAATGAGCACTAACGTAACACATCAAATATGCACCAATGAGCACCAACAAAGTGTAGCAAAGGGGTGATGATGAGCACCAATAATAAACATGTGTGAAATGTTGATTTCTCCCCCCTAGTATGATTGCAAGGCTATTATATATAATGCTAAAATAAAGGTTTACAAGCAAGTTTAATCTTTTAATTTATCAAGTTTCTATAATATTAGCAATAGACTATAAAGTCCATATTTACTGAAATGGAAAATGGAAAATGATTGTTTTGTAAAAAATGACATCACTACCTTACATAACATCTATGAGTTATAAAAATTAAAAAAATACATGTTTTTGTTTCTAACTTTTTCCCTAACTCATCAAATTGAAACATGTGTTGCAATTTATAAACTTATAAGTTTAAAGTTTAGGTATTCCACTTGCCTCATATTTTCAAATGGACAATTTTACATTCCCAAAATACCAAACATTCAAATTTAAAAACCTAAAAATGAAAACTATGAACTTCATCATTTACCACTCTTTTTTGGTCTTGGTTATACTTTCCTTCTCCTATTTATTACAAATAGTTGTCTTGTTTCTTTCTACCACTCTATGTTTTCCTACACTCAACCAACTATAACCTTAACATGGGCATATTCATGCAAGCATCATTACTCATGAATTCCCGCAAGTTTTGGTATATAACAAAATTTCACATCTTAAAAAAAGAGGTTGTAAGGTATTACTTTTACATTTGAGTTCTCCCAATCCTTGCTCTAACTAACACTTAGCCTAGCCTTTATATTAAGTTCCATATTACAACTCCTATTTCTACCAATACATACACTTCCAAAGCTTTCCGCTTCACCTCAAACCAGTTGTTTCACACCCTCATTATGTGGGATAGCCCGCCCCTCCTAGTTCATTAGTTCTCTTATGACGTTTTTATTTTCACAAGAGGGGATACCCTCATTTGCTTGTTCGTGGGCCCCGTATCCAACAACCCCAACTTCTTCATCTTTTCTACTATTACTTCTTAATTTCAACAATGGTTTGAGTACCTTTTCTTGACTTTCACCATCTGCCCCCTAATCACCACGCTCACATGAATTTCCCCCCATTTGCACTACCACAATTGCCACCATTTGAGGATCTTGCCTCCATTCACCAAAACAAATGTTGATTTGACTGCCCTTTGAGAAGCTGGCTTCTTCATGATGGTGTAGCCTCCCACCTTCACCTACTTCACCTTCTCATGATATGCCAAGATCCCTTGTTGTTTCATTATAACCATCATCATCACTCCCCCGTCCTCACAACCTTTCATGCCCCATTCATCATTCAAGAAGAATAAAAAGAAGTCAACAACTAGTTTCCTTCCTCTAAGCTCCATGAAGATGCCATTAGTATTATCTTGCCCTAACCCTAATTATTAGAAGCTTTTAGGAGGCATCCTTCACCCTCTCCCTTCCCCCTTATCTAGCAAGTTTGGCCAATCTCATACAAGAATAAGAAAACTTGACCTTATCCTAATCCGACCAACCTACTTCCCCCCCTTGTCCTAACCAAGCCACCCACCTTTCATGTCTTGTTGGGATAAGGTCATATGCTTTAACCCACCCCTTTAAGTTTAAAATTAACCCCAAAACTTCCTTAACCAGCCTATTTAGGCTTAACCAAAAGTGGGTTAGGCTAATTAGTGCCCAATAAGGTGAAATTTTGCAAAATGTCAAATTAAAAAAAATGATTTTGACCTATACAAACACTATTAGAATCCCTATTTTTTTTTACTAAAAATTTTGGTAAATTTTTTTAATTTTTAGAACAAGTGTAAAAAAAACCTTTTAATCATTTTTAACAAGTTGTTTTAAACCTATCCATTGTGATTAGGCCATGTACTTTTTGACTAGGCCTAGGTTGGCATTTTTGATTAGTCATTTCGAATATTACTTTTGACTAATCAATACAATAATCATTGGTCATCTAAGCTATACCACATGGCATTTAAACATTAACCACCTAAGGTATGCCACGTGGCATTTAAACATTGGCATCTAGGCTTTGCCACATGGCATTTAAATGTTGGCCATATAGATTATGCCGTGTGGCATTTGAACATTGGCCACTAGGTTATGGCATGTGAATACAACTTAATCAACCTAGTTTAAACATAAAATCAAATATTTATTCCAAAGGTACCTATGTATAAGAACCTACAATTTTGGGTCCTAGGCCTAGGTCTAGGAACCTATAACCAGCGACTAGGTATAGAAGCTTAAAGTAGGTTAAGGCAACTTATGACCTTTACTAGGCTTAAATGTACACCACCTAGATTAAGCCTACGCCTACATGACCTAGGTAGAAAAATCCTATTTCATTTTGAATTTGGCCTTTACGGTTGAGCCTTTTCAATTGGCTCATCCCAAATGGCTTTCCTTTTAAAAATATTTCTTATGTTTTGAATGCTTATGGTGCATCTATTTATATTGTTCATCATTTGGAAAGGATGATAAATAATATGGGACAAACTTTTGGGAAGGAAAAACAATTTCATGTCCAAATAACACCAAAGCCTTTTAGTTCACACAACATTATTCTTAAAAACCTACATAAAATACATAAATTAAGAAAGTAAATAAATAAAGAGGTAGGTAAATATGTATGTTAATTAAGTTTTAAAAAATTGATGTCCAGTTATTTAGTTATAATTAATAAATACAACCATATTATAAATCGTTAAAAATTTGAACTAATTCATTATATATTATCAACAATGTATTTACAATCATTAATATTTAATTATTTAATTACACATTCATTAGTGAATTTTAGATAAATAATTAGTTAACTAGTTAATAGTTTATCATAAGTATATAAATGGTTTATCTTAACCTATATAATTAAGTTACCTATAGGCTAAAATATAGGTAAATAGGTGGAGTATAGGTAAGGAATATATAAACAAATACACCTATATATAAACTACTTGTATTTAGGCTATTTAGCCACATATTTCCATTACATAAATTAAATAGGTGGCTAATTTAACCTGGGAAAAATTAATTTTGACAAAATTATGATTGGTAAAATAATAATGCCTAAACCAACCACAACTAAAAGAATTATGGCAAAACTAAGAACAAATAAACTAATTGTGGCAAAACCAACAATGATTAAATTAAACATGAATAAAATAATTATGAAAAAAATGATTATTAAATTAATAATGGCTAAACAAACAATTTTTTTTTTTAAATGGAAAAATAACCATGACTAAACTAATTATGGTTCAATTAACCATATAAAAATAAATAATGGTTAAATAAATAATGACTAAACTCATTTTGGGTAAAATAATTATGGCAAAACCAACTATGGTTAAATTAACCATGAGTAAAATAAATATGGTGAATTTAACCATGAATAAAATAAATATGGTCAAGTTAACCAATGAATAAATATTTTATGGTTAAACCAACCATGGCCAAACCAAAAATTGTTAAAACTAACTATGAGTAAAGTAAATATGGCCAAACTAACCATTAAATAATATATTTTATGGCTAAACAAACCATGGTTAAATTATAAGTGACTAAATTAACTAATGAATAAATGTTCTATGATTAAATTAAAAATGGTTGAACTAATCACGAGTAAAATAAATATGACCAAATTAATTAATGAATAAATAATTTATGGTTAAACTAACCATGAGTAAAATTAATATGGCTAAACTAACTAATGAATAAATATTTTATGGTTAAACCAACTATGCATAAATTCATTATGGTTAAAGTAAACATGAATGAACTAATTATGGTTAAAATAATTAAGGTAAAATTAACCATGGCTAAACTAAAAATGCTTAAACTAACCATGAGTAAATAAATTTGGCTAAATTAATCATTAATAAAGTTAATATGGCTAAATTAGCTAATGAATACATATTTTATTACAAAACCAACTATGCATAAATTATGGCTAAAATAAACATGAATGAACTAATTATGGCTAAAATCAAAATGGTTAAAATAATTAGGGTAAAATTAACCATGGCTAAACTAGAAATGGTTAAACTGACCATGAGTAAATAAATTTGGCTAAACTAACCATTAATAAAATAAATATGACTAAATTAACTAATGTGTAACCAAAAATGGAGGGACACCAGAGAGACGCAGAACAATCATGGCAGCCAGCAACCTCTCTCCTCCCTCGCGTGCTCTGACTGATCAAGCACAATGGCACCTTACGGCCAGAACACAACA